>ERZ1292625.125-Hain-H41-01um-R1-125-length-126445-cov-10_pt1 | contig 126445 bp, 133 predicted proteins | sample MGYA00564400_ERZ1292625 | MGnify/ENA primary metagenome ERZ1292625 (study PRJEB36523, sample SAMEA6512639) | groundwater metagenome | collected 2019-01-08 | study: AquaDiva: Metagenomics assemblies of 32 groundwater samples
GGGGGGGCATAGTCAACAAACCTTTACAAAGCGTAAAGATGCCACCGCAACGTGCAGAAAAACCCTTAAATCCCGCCTCTTCCTTCGGGGCGACGACCAGGAACAGCACTATCACCACCACCCGGTTTATTGAAACGCCCAAGGTTGCCAAGTGCCTGATCTATAAAGCTCATTGAATGCCCTTCAGTCGGGGTAGTGCGCTTCACCAGATCAATTTCCCTGCCGCTATTTTTATCATGAACATTAATTTCTCTAACCACACCGGCATAATCAAAGGTTATATTCACGGTTTCCTGTTCAACCACTTCCGGCTTAAGGAAGGCAACGGCTTCCTTGCGGCTGGAAACATAATACCACGTCTCTGGACCAAAGCTTGACTTTGCCGACGGCGAGCCTAACTGCTCAAGAACCTCCTGCCTGGTGGCCTGCCCGACTTTTACCGTATCTTTCCAGTTTGCCTGTTTGACATAGCCTCGGTTTTCCACCTTAGGGGAACAAGAACTGACCGCCACAACAGCCGCCATTAAAAACACTCTAACCAGTTGAATATTCTTCATAATACCCGTCATTCTTTAAATAATTTCAGGGCAGTCTAATTGATTGCCACAGTGAAGGCAAACAAAGAAAGTAACATAAACAAAATTTTGTGATTATTTGCTTTTAATTTGTCTCAGTAACGGATAAAACCTTAACATTGATTTATAAAGCAAAGATTTCTCGACAAGCTCGGAATGACAGTGATTTATCGAAGCTTAGGATGCGCCTCGATTTTGTCCCATAACATTACCTCTGGAAATTGGTTGTATATTTCACGCATAGCAAAAAAACCACCAGGAGTTATTACATTTACCTCGGTCATGTAGCCACCTATTAAATCAAGACCAGCTATATATATTCCCTTTTCGTACAAAATAGCAGCAAGTTTCAATGATATCTCCTTCTCTGCCGTTGTAAGATCACATGGAATCTGAGTGCCACCACTGCATATGTTGGCTCGTATATTTCTATCCTTAGGCGTTTGTGAATATGCCCCAGCAATCTCTCCGAATATCAGAAGAACACGCTTGTCACCAGTTTCACACACCTGTGGAAGGAAGGCTTGGGCAACAAGCGCAGATTTATGTAGTTGGAACAATGTTTCAACTGTAACACGCAGGTTTTTACTGTCCTTGCCAAGGTAGAATACTCCGCTGCCACCATATGAGAACAAAGGCTTGATAATAATTTCACCATGTTCATGCCAGAATTTTTCTATTTCGCCTGCATCATTTGCCATCAATGTCGGCGGGCAGTGTTCCTCCATACCAAAAAATTCTAGCTTCTCTGGGGCTTCAAGCAGTGAATGAGGATCATTGATCATCCATGTGCGATGCTTGTGTTTACCCAGCAGAAAAAGATTGCCGAACATGTTAGTAGTAAAAGTTGGATCCTGTCTTATAAACACTATATCAAACTCAGAAATATCCGTTTTATTTCTGTCCTTGATCGTCATAAATTGCTGGCTTTTAATATCAACCACAAGTTTGCTCGCCATTACATGCAGGCTATCGTGACTATGAAGCAGGTCATTTGGATTAAAATGATAAATGTCATGCCCACGCTTCTGAGCTTCCTCCATGATGACGAGTGTACTATTTGTTATTGTTACCTCACGGGGATGCTCTATTTGGAAAGCAACCTTCATGCGTTAAACTCAATATTGCTCTGTTTGAGCAGTTCTTGCAGTTCACCAGTCTGGTACATCTCTCGTGTAATATCGCAACCGCCTATAAATTTCCTATCCACGTAAACCTGAGGAAATGTAGGCCAATCCGACAACACTTCCAGTTCTTTCCACAACTTATTTTCTAGTATATCAACGTCTTTATATTTTACACCAAGTCGATCAAAAATCTGGACGACGACTGCTGAAAAACCACAATGTGGGATTCTAGCGGTGCCCTTGATAAAGAGTACAACATCGTTGTCTTCTATATAATTTTTTACTTCTTTCATTTTATCTTCACTAATCTGCGACATAATTATTCCTCTACTACACAAGTATTTTTAAAATCCACCTTTTCCACTAGGGCGACGACCCGGAACAACAGCCACCATTAGAAACACTCTAACCAATTGAATATTCTTCATAATACCCATCATTCTTTAAATAATTTCAGGGCAGTCTAATTGATTGCCACAGTGAAGGCAAACAAAGAAAGTAACATAAACAAAATTTTGTGATTATTTGCTTTTAATTTGTCTCAGTAACGGATAAAACCTTAACATTGATTTATAAAGCAAAGATGGGGATGTATTTATGGGAATTATGCCGGACAGCTGGATTCGTGAACAGGCGAAAAAAGGAATGATTGAACCGTTTGTAGAAAACCTCACCCGCGAAGGCGTGATTTCTTATGGCGTGTCATCATATGGCTATGACGCGCGCGTGTCCGATGAATTCAAAATCTTCACCAACATCGACTCCGCTGTGGTTGACCCGAAAGAATTTTCGCCAAAAGGTTTTGTTGATAGAAAATCTCCGGTCTGCATCATCCCGCCCAACAGCTTTGCCCTCGCCCGCACTGTGGAATATTTCCGCATACCGCGTGACGTGCTGGTGGTGTGTGTCGGCAAATCGACTTATGCCCGCTGCGGTATCATCGTGAATGTGACTCCTCTGGAGCCGGAATGGGAAGGACATGTTACGCTTGAATTTTCTAACACCACTCCCCTGCCCGCAAAAATTTATGCTAATGAAGGCGCGTGCCAGTTTTTGTTTTTAAAAGGCGAGTCTGTCTGCGAAGTTTCCTATGGCGACCGCAAAGGAAAGTATCAGGGACAAAAAGGTGTGACCCTGCCACGAATTGAGAAAGTTGCCTAAGACGGGTTTCGGGATTAGAGTTTCGTGTTTCGGGTATTCCCCACAATCTCTAGTCCTTAATTCCGAATCACGAATCACTAACCACGAGTCACGAAAAAATGGATAAAATAAAAATAATAGGCGGTAAGCCACTGCAAGGAATAATCCCCATCTCTGGGGCAAAAAATGCCGCGCTTCCACTGATGGCAGCGAGCCTGCTCACTGACGATACGCTAACCCTCACCAACGTTCCATATCTCGCCGATATAGTGACTATGGCGAACCTGCTGGCGCAGCACGGTGTTGATATTTCCATCTCCTCAGCCGGAGCGAATATCGGGCGCACAATGTCGATGTCCTCAGCCAACATTCACAACCTCACCGCGCCTTATGAACTGGTGCGTACCATGCGTGCATCGGTATGGGTTTTAGGGCCTCTGCTTGCCCGTTTCGGCGCGGCAAAAGTTTCCCTGCCCGGCGGTTGCGCGATCGGCACTCGCCCTATCGACCTGCACCTGAAAGCTCTTGAGCAGATGGGCGCACATATTGAGCTGGCGGAAGGCTACATCCATGCTCATACACACGGCAAACTAAAAGGCGCGGAAATCACCTTTGAGAAGGTGTCAGTTGGCGCAACCGCAAACGTAATGATGGCAGCAAGCCTTGCTGAAGGTGTAACAATAATTCGTAATGCCGCGCGTGAACCTGAGGTTTGCGATCTGGCTTATTGCCTGCAAAAAATGGGCGCGAAAATTGACGGCATCGGTCATGACACAATCCGTATAGAAGGCGTAGAAAAGCTTTCCGGTTGCGATTATTCAATAATTCCTGACCGTATTGAGGCCGGCTCTTTTGCTGCAGCTACTGCCATAACCGGCGGTGATGTTGAACTGATTGGCGCGCGCATGGAGCATATGCAGGCGATTGCCGAAAAATTTGCTGCTGCCGGTGTTGAAATGCTGGAAACCGAACGCGGCATCCGTGTTATTGCCGGCAAAAAAATTCAGGGAATTGATATAATGACCCAGCCTTTCCCCGGTTTCCCAACCGATATGCAGGCGCAAATGATGGCGATGCTTTGCGTTGCCGAAGGTGCCTCTATGATAACCGAAACGATTTTTGAAAACCGTTATATGCACGTGCCGGAACTCACGCGTATGGGCGCGAAAATTGTGGTGCATGGTTCAAGCGCAATGATCCGTGGTGTTGCCGAACTGACCGGCGCGGAAGTAATGGCTACCGACCTACGCGCCTCACTTTCATTGGTGATTGCGGCTCTGGCTGCACAAGGCGAAACCATAATCCACCGCGTCTATCACCTCGATCGCGGTTATGAACGCCTTGAAGAAAAACTATCGGCCTGCGGCGCGAAAATCGAGCGCATCAGCGAGCGCACAAAACCAGCACTTACTTTAGTAGAAGAAGCAGCATGAGGGTTTATTATGGAATCTGCAAAAAAATATCCGGAAAACATTGATAAATATCCGCACAATGTCAGGGATATTATTAGGAATGATATTTTGAAACGCGGTGTGGGGAGTATTGCTCTCAGAGATGAAAAGAAAATTATTCGCAGAGCGTATTTGTTAGCCGTAGAATTCCATGATGGTCAGACTCGTAAAGGGCTGCAAAAACCAGATTACATAACTCACCCTTTACAAGTTTATGACATGGTTCATAAATGCATTGGCGATAATGAAAAAATACCGGACAGAAGCGTCTTGCTCGCTGCAGCACTTCTGCATGATGGGATAGAAGATTATAAAAAAGATGAAGTAAAAAAATATTTAAAGCTGATAGAGGCTGGAAAAGATCCAAAAACCATGCCCGAATCAGAAGCTGGTATTAACCCACTAGTGGCTCGTCAGAAAGCAATCGGTAAGGTCAGAGAAGCATTTCCAAACAAAGAATTTGCAGATAAGCTTCTAAAACTGATTGATGAAGTTACCAATCCTGTTGATTATAACAGCGTTAAGGATGAAAAATTTGTCTCTAAAACCAAATGGCAGATAGATAGAATTAAAGATGCCTCCATGCCTGCAAAGCTTATCAAAATATGTGATAAAACTATGAGTACTGTTTCTAACATTGAAGAAGTTCCAAATTGGAATTACGACAAAGTACGAAATAATTTAAGTCAATCTTCCGTTGTGGTAATTGCAGCACAAGAAAATGTTAATAAAAACGACATACTATATCCTTCGATTGAATACGCTACAAAAGTATTTAATTTAGTTGAAAGAGGTTCTATGGAAATATTAGCACAAATGATAAAAAGCGGTGCTGAAATTCCACCTAAAGAGCAATTTGCATCGTTTACTTTTAAGATAATTGACGAAATGATCCGTACTGGAAACACAGATCAGAAATCACTTAATAAATTAGGAAGATAGCAAACAATGCAACCAATCATCATAGCCATTGCCAAAGGCAGGAAACAATGTGAATATAACTATTTGCATAATAAAGTCTTTTCTTATATACTAAGGCTATGATTAATCAATTTAATATAACTATGGATTCTGCTCTCTCCGCCAGAATTAATGAAGCGGTAGTGCATTATGGTACTGATGAAAATGGCTTGATGCTCCTTGCGCTTGAAGATTTTTTGCGTCGTGACGATGTCTTCAGGCATGAATTTGATGAAGATAAGCGAAGATTGCAGGAATATCTGGAAACAGGGAATGCTGTAGCTAACGAAGAAGCTATGAAATGGATAAATAGTGAAATAGCCACGCTTAATAAGCAGGTTTCTTTATCTCCAAAATGAAAATTCTCTGGTCGCCTGCTGCCCACTCTGATTTGTTGCGCCTTCATGATTTTCTGAAAAACGAAAATCCCGAAGCTGCTTTGATGGCTCTTAAAAGTATAAAGGAAAATATAACAAAAATTGCTGATTTTCCCAATATAGGCGTGCAAATTTCCGCTATGCCCTCTTGGCGTGAGTTCTATATCCCTTTTGGTCGTCAGGCATATGTTGTCCGTTATGTACAGACTTCCCCAACTGTGGTATTTATCATTAGAGTTTGGCATAGCCGTGAAAATAGACCTAAATAAAAATGTTATGAAAGCGTTATAAATATGAGTTCAAGTTCAATCATCATAGCCATTGCCAAGGGCAGGATTCAGGAAGAAGCAACTCCTATTTTGGAGAAAGCCGGTATCTTTCCTGAACAGTCTTTTTTTGATGACAGCAGCCGGCAACTGCAATTCGCCTGCAAAGACTCGAATATTTCTATCATCCGCGTGCGGAGTTTTGACGTGCCGACATTTGTGGCGTTCGGTGCAGCGCAGCTTGGCATCGCCGGCAGCGATGTACTCAGCGAATTTGATTATTCCGACTTGTACACACCGCTTGATTTGAACATCGGGCATTGCCGCCTGTCCATTGCCGAATCAACCGCAGCAAAAAATAACAATCTGGAGCGCATAAGCCATATCCGCGTGGCAACCAAATACCCGAACATCACCAGCCGTTATTTCGCGGCAAAAGGCATTCAGGCGGAGTGTATAAAGCTTAGCGGCGCAATGGAACTCGCCCCGAAACTGGAGCTCGCGCCTTATATTGTCGACCTTGTCAGCTCCGGAAAAACCCTGAAGGAAAACGGACTGCGCGAAGTCGAAACTATAATGAAAATATCATCGCGTCTGGTAATAAACCGCGCTGCTTTTAAAACCCGCAACAGCGAGATAAACGAACTTATAAACCGCTTCCGCGAAGCTGTATGACGAAATACTATGAGGTGTTATGCCAATAAAACTTACAACATCAGCAGCAGACTTCACAGAGAAATTCTCTGCCTTCCTTGCCCTGCGCGGGGAATCGGAATCGGGAATTTCTGCCACTGTTTCCGACATAATCGCCCAGGTGAAAACCAAAGGTGACGAAGCGTTGTTATCCTACACCCAGAAATTTGATAAGTTCACCGCAACTGCCGAAAACATAAAAGTCGGTGAAAAAGAAATCGCTAATGCTCTGGCACTTTGTTCACCGGAATTGATGAAATCGCTGAAAGTTGCAACAGCGCGGATACGCAACTACAGCATCAGGCAAATGCCGATTGACCTTGATTACCTTGATGACACCGGAACCCGCCTTGGGCATCGCTGGACAGCAATAGATTCAGTTGGTCTTTATGTTCCCGGCGGTCTTGCTTCCTATCCCAGCTCGGTGCTGATGAATGCTGTTCCCGCTAAAGTCGCTGGCGTAAAAAGGCTGGCAGCAGTCGTTCCGGCACCGGAAGGAAAATTGAATCCAGCGGTGCTTGCAGCAGCCCATGTTGCAGGGATTGACGAAATATACAAAATCGGTGGAGCGCAAGCGGTGGCTGCACTGGCTTACGGAACTAAAACCGTAGGAGCGGTTGATAAAATCGTTGGCCCCGGCAATGCTTATGTTGCCGAAGCCAAACGCCAGGTTTTTGGAAAAGTTGGAATTGATATGATCGCAGGGCCTTCCGAAATTCTGGTCATCGCCGACGATAAAAACAATCCGGCGTGGATAGCCGCCGATTTACTCTCGCAAGCCGAGCATGATTCGTCAGCACAATCAATTTTAATTACCAATGATGAAAAATTTGCCGACAAAGTTATTTCGGAAGTGGAACAAATTTTAGTTGATCTGCCCCGTCGTGCAATAGCTTCTAAATCATGGAATGATTACGGCACAGTGATTATGGTAAAACACTGGCAGGAAGCCTGCGACATCAGCAATAAAATTGCGCCTGAACATTTGGAATTGGCTGTAGAGAATCCGGAAGCAATGCTACCATTACTGCATAACGCCGGTGCGATATTCCTTGGCAGGCACACTCCGGAAGCTATTGGCGATTACATAGCAGGGCCTTCACACGTTCTGCCCACTTCGCGCACCGCCCGTTTTTCCTCCGGTCTTTCCGTTTTCGACTTTTTAAAACGCACTTCAATTATTGGCTGCAGCGAAAAATCACTTGCTGAAATCAGCCATTATGCACAAACTTTGGCAGAAAGCGAAGGTCTGGAAGCACATAGACTTTCCCTTGCGATTCGCTCATGAAGCCCGAAAGAATAGCCAACATAATGCTTGATGAAAGCAGCATGAAAAAACGCTCCAAGGAAGCGGAGCATGAGCGCGACGTAGCCATTGCCGATCTGCTGCATGAAAATTGTTTCGAGCCACGCTGCATGAAAAGCGGGCCATACAACGTCGAGCTAGGCATTGAGGACGGCAAGCTTATCATGGGCGTGCATTCGCCACAGGAAGAAAAATATTCCAAGGTTGTGCTTTCTGTCGCCCCTTTGCGCGGTATTATCCGTGATTATTTCATGATTTTCGAGAGCTATCAGGCGGCTATATCCTCAGCCAACCCCAGCAAAATCGAAGCGATTGATATGGGCAGGCGTGGCGTGCATAACGAAGGTTCGGAAATGCTGCAGGAAATACTAAAAGACCGGATTGTCGTTGATTTTCCGACAGCTAGACGGCTATTTACTCTTATTTGCGTATTGCATATAAAGTGAATAGTGGAGAGTGGTTAGTGACTAGTAATTTGCAGTTTGTAATTTGTGTGTAGATATAATATACAATCCACCAACCACTCTCCACCATTCACTATTAAGGATTTTATGGCTAAAGAAGAACTACTTGAATTCCCCGGACATGTCACCGAGTTGCTGCCCAATGCAACCTTCCGCGTGACTCTGGAAAACGGGCATATCGTGATTGCCCACACTTCCGGCAAAATGCGTAAAAACCGCATCCGCGTCCTCGCTGGCGATAAGGTTATAGTTGAGATGACTCCTTACGACCTCACCAAGGGACGCATCAAATTCCGTGAAAAATAATTTGATACTCGCCTCAGCCTCACCGCGCCGCTTGGAATTGTTAAAGCAAGTGGGAATAGTGCCGCAGCAGGTTGTCGCAGCAGATATTGACGAAACTCCTCATAAAGCTGAATTACCCGCAAAATACGCAGCAAGATTGGCGCGGGAAAAAGCACTCATCGTTGCCGCAAAATATCCACAAAATTTAATACTAGCAGCCGATACGGTGGTCGCCTGTGGCAGAAGAATTTTCCCCAAAGCCGAAGATGCAAAAACAGCGGTGATGTGTCTTCGCCATTTATCCGGACGCAGACACCGTGTTTACACTGCCATATGCATCATAAAAAATGGCAGGGAATATGAAGACATCGCTCTCACCCAGCTCAAAATGAACCGCCTAAGCGACAAACAAATCGCTGATTATATCACAAGCAAAGAATGGGAAGGCAAAGCCGGCGGCTATGGCATACAGGGCTATGCTGAGTCCTTCATCCCGTGGATTTCCGGCTCCTATTCCAATGTCGTTGGCTTGCCACTTTATGAAACCATGCGTTTGCTGGCGAGAGCGGGATGTTAATTTTTCGTGGCAAGCGTGGCATTCGTGATAAACGTGGTAATAATAATTCTTTACCACGACTATCACCTTTACCACGTCTACCACGATTTATTATAAGGAACTATACTCAAAGCAGTTTAAGAATTGGCTAGACAACCGAGACAAAGTGTAGAAAAACTACACGAGTCGAAGGTTAACAACGCCAATTCTTGAAATGAGAAGAGTATAACCAATGGTAGCCCACGTAGCAACAGTAGCGTTTGACGGAATCGAAGCCAAAGCTATTGATGTTCAGGTGCAGATACTGGCGGGAATGCCCGTCTTCACCGTGGTTGGACTGCCCGACAAAGCCGTTGCCGAATCACGTGAGCGTGTGCGCTCCGCCATCCACGCGCTCGGCCTGTCTCTACCGCTAAAACGCATCATCGTCAACCTCGCCCCCGCCGATATTTTGAAGGAAGGCAGCCATTACGATCTGCCGATTGCTCTTGCCGTCCTCATCAGCATGGGCGTTCTCGAGGAAGAAGATGTTTCCAATTATACAGCCCTTGGCGAATTATCATTAGATGGTGGACTGCTTGGCATTTCCGGCGCGCTGCCCGCTGCTATGCTGGCACTGGCACAGGGCAACGGTTTAATCTGCCCCAAAATCTGCGGTTCAGAAGCAGCCTGGTCAGGACTTGGCGACATTATCGCTGCCCCATCACTGCCTGCCCTGCTCAATCATTTCAAAGGAACGCAGATATTACAACAACCGGAACGCGGAACCGAAATCCTGCAACCGCGCGGTCGTGATATGCGCGAGATACGCGGACAGCAAAGCGCAAGGCGCGCCATAGAAGTCGCTGCTGCCGGAGGTCATAATCTGCTCATGCTCGGGCCACCCGGTGCCGGAAAATCTATGCTCGCCTCCTGCCTGCCCACCATCCTTCCTCCACTTGACGTACATGAAATCCTCGAAGTCAGCATCATAAACAGCATCGCTGGAAAACTCGAAGGCGGGAAATTATCAGCTGAGCGTCCCTTCCGCGACCCACATCACGGCGCATCAATGGCAGCAATGGTTGGCGGTGGCAAACGCGCCCTGCCCGGCGAAATTTCATTGGCGCATAATGGCGTATTATTCCTCGATGAACTTCCCGAATTTCCGCGTGCGGTTTTAGAATCGCTGCGCCAGCCACTGGAAACCGGAACTGTCTCCGTCGCCCGCGCAGCCGCGCATGTAACCTACCCTGCCCGCTTCCAATTAATAGCCGCGATGAATCCCTGCCGCTGCGGATATCTAAGCGATGCCAACCGCGCCTGCAACAAAGCCCCGCGTTGCGCTGGTGAATATCAAGGGAAAATTTCTGGGCCACTTTTTGACCGTTTCGACATGGCGATTGACGTTCCTGAAGTCGCAACACTGGACATGCTTACAAGTGATAAAGGTGAGGCAAGCACGACAGTGGCAGAGCGCGTCGCAAAAGCCCGCGAACTACAAAAACTGCGTTTTTCTCTGCTCAAAATGCGCGAGCGCACCAACGCGGAACTACAAGGCGAAGCCCTGCATAATTTTGTAGTTCCCGATGATAAAGGCCGCAAACTTCTGGAAAACGCCACCGAGAAACTGCAACTTTCCATGCGTGGCTATACAAGGGTTCTACGCGTCGCCCGCACCATCGCTGACCTTGAGCAAAGCGAAACCGTGACCCACCCTCATATCAGCGAAGCCCTCTCCTACCGCCAGATGCAACTGGGAAAGCAACGGGAAACGGTGTAAAATAATCCCTATTGAATCTTGTCACCCCGCACTTGTTGCGGGGTCTAACTAACCCTTTATATTTACTACATATTCCCCCAAAATATTAAATTTCATTAAATTGTAACAAAAAATAAGTGCATTATGGTGTATTATGGCTTCTTAGAATTGCAATTATATTTGGCAAATTAAATGGCTAAAGAAACAGAAGAAATATTAGAGATTCCAGAAGTAAGGGTGGTCGGCAATCCTATAGAAAATGATATTGCTGACGCTCGTATTAAGCTCCTGAAAAGCTACCTCGCTATCAAAGAACGAGCAAAAAAGGGCGAGCATATAACCGCCGATGACTTCACCCGTGCTGAGAACGAATACAACAAGGTCATGAAGCCAATAAATGATGACCTAAGAGTCATGCCGAAAGAGGCTGCTGATGAAATTAGGGAAAAAGCCAATAAACAACTTCAGAAATGGCATGAGGAAAATCCCTCCGCAAAGAAAGAATTAAATAATACAGATGATTTAAATGAAATCTTCCGCAGGGATTATATAAAAGACGCTCCAGCAAAGCATACGTCAATTGCTCCAAGCACTAACACCCCGAAGGAATTACTCGTTGACCTCCTTTCAAAAAACCCTGGGATTGCTATTGGTGACTACCATAACAGCAGTTCATCTTATCCCTTAGTATCAAATAACATGACCGACTTAAAGAAGGCTGGTGTTGACACGATTTATTTTGACGCTGACAGCGCAGGTTTCTCAAAATTAAGTAATATGTCAATAAAGGATCTGAAAGAGGAGCTTGCGAAAAGAACTCCAGAGGTAATAAAGCAGGAAAATGAAAAGGGCGGTCCTGGCTCTTACAAGTTTAAAGAGCCTATAGACAGGTATGGCGATGAGTTACGCCTATTTTTAGCTGCCAAAGAAAATGGCATCCGCATTATAAATATTGATAAAGATGACCCGGCCAGAGGTTTTGAATCTGGTGGAGCTGGAAACAACAGGACCGCAAGCACTAACTATACATGGACAGAAAGGATTCTTGAAGATCACAAAGAAATGCCACGCAGTGGCAAATATATAATTCTTGGAGGGGGAGGGCACTTTGGCAGTAGTGATTACGAAACAACTAAAGGTTATGTAGACGATCGGCTGGGAATTCCTTTTGTTACCTTTGACAATCGTGATGTAAATGAGAAATCTCCTATTTTAAAAGGTAATAGCAAAAACGGCGCAGACTATTACCTGCCTAATGGTGAATGCCACCCTGATATTAAAAGATTAACAACAGCTGATGATTACAATGATTTAGCAAAGCAATTACAAAAAAATCCAGATGATTATAAGAAAATACTAGATAAATTGAAAAAAGAGCTGGATCCTAGTGAGCAACACAAGCTGATGCTGGAAAGTCAAAACTTAAACGCGCCACGGTTGGCTGCGCACTTGCAGTTTCGCGCCGAAATCATGCGTTATAATTTTGATATACATATGCTTAAATATGGCTGCGTTGAAAGAATACCTGATAATATTCCCGCACCTAGCACACCTTCTCCACAACAATCTACCCAAGAAAATGGTCGAAAATAACAAGAATAAAACTCACAAGAAAGCCTCCCTACTCTCCTGAATATTTAGCATAATGTAGTTTCTCCTTCCCTAATGCCTAATCCCCAATGCCTAATCCCTTTTCCCCAACAACTCCAACATCTCCCCATGCGTTACCACATGTGCATGATATGGAAATCCCTGATAATGGGTTGCGTTATAGTCTGGATGCGCGGTGGCATCATCGCCATATAAAATCGCGGTGCAGCCAGTATTTTTCGCGCATTCGAGGTCAATTTCGCTATCACCAATGAACCACACATCAGGTGCAGGCGCAAAACCGCTTCCCGCCAGAGCCAGCAGCACAGGATCAGCAAAGGGTTTGTCCCGCGCTGCGTCATCCGCGCCTGTGATATTATCAAATAAATTAGTCCAGCCGATATGCTCCGCTTCCTTGCGCAGATTCTCGCCTTTTTTATTACTCACCACCACGCTGTAAAGCCCCAGCTTCCTAACCATATCCAAAACCTCACGCGCCTGTGGCAACGCCTCGAGCCTGTTCAAATGGCTGGCACGGTAATGCGCCTGATAAGCTGCGCCCGCTGCCTGCCAGTTTTCGCCGAAGATTTCCGGAAATGAGTCGCGCATCGATTTACGCACCCGCGCCTTAGTCTGCTCAAATTCCCACAAATCCAAGCCATATTCCGCGAATGTCTTGTTCAGCGCGTCATGGATAATCGGCCAGGTATTAACCAGCGTATTATCCCAGTCAAAAATAACCGCCCTCGGCTTGGGTAATTTTATGTCATCCCGAGCTTGCCGAGGGATCTTTTCATTATTATTCATTTTACCTGAAAACATTTATTATTCCTCAAAAATTATTTTTGTAGTATTACAACAAGAATGAACCAAACTGCAACAGCATATAAAAATCGCGCGGGCTTCACCCTGATCGAACTTTCCCTGGTACTGGTTATTATCGGGCTGGTGGTCGGCGGTGTGCTGGTCGGGCGCGATTTAATAAAAGCGGCAGAAACCAGGTCGGCAGTTTCCCTGATTACCCAGATTGAAACAGCAGCTCTTACCTTTCGCACAAAATATAACTGTATCATTGGCGACTGCCCGAATGCCACCGAGATTTTTGGTGATTACGCAAATTATACCACATGCAACGCCATGACCAATGGTGTCGGCAACGGTAACGGCAATGGCATTATAGACTATGGCGGAGCTGCATGGTGGCAATGCGAAAACGTTATGGCGATAAAAACCCTCGCTCTTTCCGGACTTCTTCCTGCTTCCATTGTCAGTCCTTGCTGGAATAGTGTTGTAATATTTAACGGCATCAACGATAGATGCGGCTATTTCTATAACGACGATTTATATAATCAGGTTACGGCAAGAAAAGCCAATACATTGAACTTTTCTGATTTAGCCACCTCCGGAAGCCTTGCTGCGCCAGCAATAAGCCCAACTGGAACAAGACAAATAGATGAAAAAATAGATGATGGCGTGCCTACCAGTGGAAAATTTCGTGGGCTTGATACCGCAGCAAAAAGCGGCGGGGCAATAATTGCGAACAGCTGCTCCACTGCCGGAGTTTATAACAATAGCGACACCATATCCTGCCGCATATTATATTATCTGAAATAGTTTGTCAGGGATGACGATTAACTCATAACCTTCCCCGTCTGCTTATAAATATGGGCGTTATAAATCTCACCCAGCTTCTTAGTAACTTCTCCAACTTTGCCGCCCGCAACCAGCCGGTCATCAATCTTCACCACCGGCAGAACATTAATGCTGGTTGAGGTTATAAAAGCTTCCGCCGCATTTTTTGCCTCAGCTACACTAAACGCCCTCTCCTCAACTTCAATTCCCACCTTGCGCGCCAGCTTCAGAACCACATCGCGCGTAATCCCGCCCAGTATATTTTCATCTGCCGGATGCGTAAGCAAAACACCGGATTTTGTCACAATAAACATATTGGAAGCTGATCCTTCGTTGATCGTTCCGTCAGCTTCCATAAGCAAAGCTTCACGCACTTTTTGCCGTGCCGCTTCCTGTTTAGCTAAAATATTAGCCAGCAGCGACACAGATTTAATGTCACGCCTCGCCCAGCGTCTATCAGGCTGGGTAATAACTTTCACCCCATCACTAAATTCATGAGGTTTTGGGGTTTTCGCGCCGCAAACCGTCATCACCAGTGCCGGACGCGCATTTTTGGGAAATACATGGTCGCGCTTCGCCGTCCCCCGCGTAACCTGAATATACAGCCCACCATCATCGCGCCCATTACGTTCGATTAGTTCACGGACAATTATCCCCAGTGCCGAAGCCGCCACCGGAAACCCAATCTCCAGCTCATTCAGGCTGCGCTCCAGACGTTTGAAATGTGCATCCGCATCCAGCAATTTCCCGTTATAAAACGCGATATATTCATATATCCCGTCAGAAAACTGATAGCCACGATCTTCAATATGCACGCTCGCCAGCGCGTGATCCACATACCTGCCGTTAACATAAGCAATCCGCGCCATTTTATATCACCTCAAAATTCTTTGAATTTAGATTTAATATCTAGTTTCTGATGCAAAATTGCAGATATTTCAACAATTGAATCTGATTTTCTATAAAATATTAGGCATAAAGGACAAAAATATCGGGTAGAACTTGCTCAGCTTGAAGGGAAAGCCTGTATTTTTTTCGTACGAATTTTCTTCGCTTTTTTCATCACATCCTGAACGGATAGTTTACTGTATTCTCCGCGATCAAGCTGTTCACAGCCTAAGCGGATTTTGGTTTTTAACAATTCAGCTTCAAACTCAGCACTCATAACTCAGCACTCATAACCCTAAAACCCCTCAATATCCTTCATCCCACCAGTCAGGAATGTGCGTGGGTGATAGCCGAAATCGGACTTAGCATCATCATGGAAAAACACCAGATCATCATTCATCCGTCTGGCAACTTCGCCATTAATATGTTTCCTGCGCATGATTTTGCCAATAATATCCAGCGCAAATGGCAGGGCAGTGCTGTTTATTACCCATGTTTTTTTCTTATAAAGGGCAAACAATTTGCCAAGCATCTCGCGGTATATAAGCACCTCACCACCACTTAAATTATAGCTTTTATTATAGCTGTTTTCATTTTTGATACTCTGCATCACCGCCGCCGCCAAATCATCAACATGCACCGGTTGCCTGCGTCCAAAAGCCGGAGGATAAACCATCATGAACCCCAAACGCCTTATGATTCTGGCAATAGAACTTATGCCATAATCCAGACCCACCCCATAAATCTGCGTCGGCCTGAAAATAGTATGGGTAATATTAAATTCAGCGCATTTTTCAGCAAGCAGCAATTCCGCGCTTTGCAGCTTCGCTACCACATCTTTTTCATAATCATTGGCAGCAAGCGACTTGGAAAACACCAGCGTTGAGCCAAAAGCAATAACCCGCTTTACTTCAGCGTTATGCAGCATTGGAAGCATCGTCGGCAATTGCCATAGTGGCGCGCAATGCACCACAAAATCCGCGCAATAACCATCAAGGTTTAAATTCGGGTCGGAAAGATCTTTTTTCATCCAGCGTAGATTATTGTGATAATAGGGAATTTCATGCTCTCCGGCAATAGCAAGCACCCCTGCCCCGGAAGCAATAAGACGGCGGATGACGCATAGCCCAATCTGGCTGTCAGCACCAGTCACCAACACAATCTTCTTGGCAAGTTCTTCATTTTTGGGCAGATCGACAATCCCCAGCACCAGGATCATCAGGCGTTTCGCGGCATCATTATTATAATGCGGTTTAATATCCTGAAAAAATTCGACAAAACCATTGCCAAGAATTTTTATAAATAAATGGAACATAATAAGCAGGTTCAACAAAAACAACGTTCCAAATGGCTGGTGCGCCGAGAAAAATTTATTCAGGTAGCGTATTGTATTTCTCGCTTCATGTGCCTGCCGCGCTATAGAGATTTTATTATCATTAGGCCCCGGCAAACGGGTAATTTTCACTCCAGGTACGCACATGACCCTGCCACCCACCTGCTGCACGCGCAGGCTTAAATCCACCTCTTCATCCTGTGTAAAGAAATCCTCATCAAGACCAGCAAGCCTCTTATAATCACTGGTACGAATACACATGCAGGCACTAGGAACAGTTGCCATTTCAAATGACAGGTTTTTAGCAATAGCTTCTTCAGCAAAGATACTTTTTGATTTGCCGGTCTGTACCGAAACAATGTCAAAAAATGTGGATTTCGGGGTAACTATTTTATTGCGGAAAACATTATGTATATTACCATCATAATTGACCAGCACCCCACTGCTGAGCATGGCTTTATTCTCATTTTCCAGCACCTGGACAAGCTCCGCCAACCCGTCCGGCGAAATAAGATAACCGCTCTTAAAAATCACCAGATATTCTGAGATAGCCTGCCTTGCCGCAATGTTACAACATTTAGCAAAATTGGCATCACCACGCATGGTAATCACTTTAATTCTTGCCTCGGAAAGTGAATATTGCTGCAACCGGGAAACAACATCAGGCGCGTTTCCATTATCAAAAATTATCAGTTCGCCAAGTTGTTTTTGTGCAAGCACGGTTTCAATCGTCGCGAACAATAGCTCATCGCCCTTACTTGCAACAATTATAACACTACACAAACCCATTATTTAATCTCCATAACACCAATACGTAATTCGTAGTTCGTACATCGTAATTAGTAGTTCGTAATTAGTAATTAGTAACTCGTAAAGAATATTCTTACTAACTACTAATTACGAACTACTAATTACGAACTACTCATTTATTTTATTGCAAAATTCACTGGAATTAGAAACTCAAACATCTCCCCTTCCGGATAGCCTTCCGGCACGGCAGGAACAGGGTTGGCACGCCGCACCATATCAAGGGCAGCGCGATCCAGTTCTGCATATCCGGTATTTCCTTCCAGCCCACTGTAACGGATATTGCCACGCCTATCAATCCTTATACGCACCACTGTGCTGCCCTGCATTCCCTGCGCCCGCGCACTTTCAGGATATAGCTTGAATTTCTGGATCCACAGGGAAATTTTCTGCTCATAACTCATCTTGATTGCTGCCTTGCTATCCGCGCTGTTTCCCAGAACCGAACCTACTCCTGGAACTATTTTATCAGGTGTGGTTGCGCGCACAAACTGGCGTGGCGTATCAGTTCTTTCAGTCACAGGTGGAGTCTGCACCGGCGGTTTTTCAAGCGGTAGAGGTTTAGGTTTGGGCGGAGACGGCTTTGCCGCTTTTTCCGGAGGCTTCCTGATAAGCTTGGTCATGGCTGATTCCAACATTTCCGAATTATCAGATGTTGGTTGTGGCATAACCACTTCATCTTTATTTTGCTTAGCCTGTTCAACATCACTGTCACCGAGGCGGATATTCATGGCATGCACTGGAATATCAATAATCTTGATATGCGGTATCATACTGATGCCAAACGCGGTCATAATATGCAGCACAAGGGCAAGCCCGCACATCAGCGCAAAATGCGAAGAATTCAGATATTCCAGCGTTGAGGTTTTAAATGTTGCACGCATTTATTTTTTATCAACCTTCGCTATGGATTGGGTAAGGATTGAAAGATGATGACCGCCCGCTGCCTTAATCGCATCCATAACTTCAATCATGCGGTTAGCCGGAACAACAGCATCCGCCTTAACCGTCACCACTTTTGCGGGATTAGCTGTAAGCTCCGGCGTAAGCATCTTCTGCATTTCTTCCATGGTTACCATTTCATCATTTACAATAATCTCATCATGGCTGCCCAGAAGCACCAGAATATGCCCTTCATCCATCATATTGCCATGCTGCGAAACCGGCGGTTCAATCGGTATCAGGTCAATTTTTTCAACAACTCCGGAAACCATGAAAAAAATCAGCAGGAACATGGACACGTCAATCAGCGGTATCAATCCAATTTCTATTTTTTTCCGGCGGGTGCGGGGGAAATCCATGAACTATCTCCTATTGCTGCGCGTCGCCATCTGGCGCGTCCGATTGTTTATCTTCGTCCTGAACCCATTTACGCACAAACAAGCTCTTGCCGCCAGCCGCCGATACTCTGTCCATAACTGCAACGAGCTGCTGCATGGTAACTCCTTCTGCCGAGAGCAGCATAATCGAAGCCGTCGGATCACCGGCAAATATCCGAAGCAGTGCTTCGCTAAGCTCGTCCGGCTCAACATTGCGCTTGCCAAGAATAATCTCGCCATTCTCCTTGACAAAAATATGCGTGACTTCTTTTTTCGATGCCGCTTTACCTACAGATGGCAACATCAGCTCCAGCGATTCAATCCGCATAAACGAAGTAGTGAGCATAAAGAAAATAATCAGAATAAATACAACATCGATAAGCGGTATCAGCGGCAAGTTCAAAACCCTGCGCGATGTCCGTCCAAATTCCAGATTGCGTTCATATTCCATAAACTAAACTCTCAATTCATTTATCATCATCTTTCTTGGTGAGGGGTAATACGAATTACGAACTACGAACCCCTAATCCCGAACCCCGAATCCCTACTAACTCCCCCCCGAATATTTAGGACTCAGAAGATGCAAAGTAGACATTTTTTTAGGTGCAGTTTTCTGTTGCTCTTCAGCGGCAGCATCAGACTGAACCCGCTGCTTCCTTGTTTCTTCTTCACGTTTCAATCGAGTTTCTTCAGCTTTCCTTGCCTGGTCAATGGCAAGCAGCCTTTCATTCTTGCGGAATTCATCTTCAAGTGAGAGAATCTGCACCGAAACATCCTTCATCGTCGCCCGCATTTTCTCTATCACCCCGTCCAGAATATAGTGCGCTCCCAGTGCCGGAATCGCAACTGAAAGACCGCCGGCAGTGGTAAGCAGAGCCTCCCAGATTCCGCCGGCAAGGATAGATGGATCAACTCTCGTTCCTGCCGAGCTTAATTTGGAGAAGGAATTTATCATCCCGACCACAGTTCCGAGCAGCCCCATCAGCGGCGCGATCATAGCAGTCATTTCCAGCCCGCGCAGATGTGATTCAAGATAGCGTATATCCGCCGAGCCAACGCGGGTAATTTCCGCCTCTTTGCTTTTTTGCGACATTTCGCGGTTTGCCACACACTCAAAAGTCACACGCATGATCCGCGCCACCGGCCCACGGATAGTCTCCAAGGTTTTGGTTGCCTGGGTGCGGTCACCCTGCTTAATATCGCGCAGTACCGGCTCAATGAAACTACGGTCAAACACGTTGGATTTCTTAAATTGCCATATCTTAAAAGCAATCACAGCAATAGCATAAACTGACATAGCCATCAGCATATACATAGCGAAACCGCCTTTATGTAAATAAGAAAAATCCTGCATAATTTTCTCCGCTTGAACCGTTTAAACCCCGCTGTCATCAACGAATTGATGAAAGCCCTAAATAAAACAAGTAGAGAAGTTACTACTCATGATGCCACTGGTCTAGCATAATTAGAAAATATTTTTTATCCCGACAAAAGTCGGGATTAAAAGATCTGGCGTAAGCCACGCCATAGCTATAATTCTGAGGAGTTTATAAAACTTTCCCTTAATCTTCCTTGAAGGCCTTGTTCAAACTGTCGGTAATCGGTGCCAGCATGTAAGAAAAGAATGAACGCGAACCGGTATTAATATATACTTCCAGAGGCATTCCCGGTGACAGTTTTACGGCACTATCGAGGGCAGCTAATTCTTTCGCATCTACCTCAACCCTTGCGGTGTAATATGATACGGTTTGTATACCTTGTTGTTCATTGAAAGCGTCAGCCGATACCTGCGTTACTTTTCCGGTAAGAATTGGCATCCTGCGTGATTTATACGCCGAAAGCACGATGCGCGCCTGCATTCCAGCTTCAACAACGTCAATATCAGTAGGCTGTACATGCACTTCCGCTACCAGCTTGTCACCTTGCGGAGTAATGTCCATTATCGGTGCTCCGGCAGCTATCACACCGCCTATAGTGTGGTGTTTAAGACCGGTTACGATACCTTCTGACGGGGAGATGATTACCGTGCGCGTCATAACGTCAGTGGCAGCGCGCAGTTTTTCATCATAATCATTAATTTTAGAGCGGACATCACGCAGCTCTTCGGCAAGTTTACCGGCAAAATCATTTTCCAGGTTGATTACATCCATCTGGCTTTCGGTTATGCTTTGTTCAGCCTTGGCAATCTGCGCACCGTATTGACCGATATTGCCTTTTAATTCCTCAGCTTTACGTTGCAGCTCAAGCAGGCGTGGCTTGGTTGCCATGCCGTCCTTATATAATTCTTTTACTGAATTTGTTTCCTCGATAATCAAGGCAAGCTGACCATGCGCGCTTTTCTTTTGTGCTGTAAGCCCGATTATTTCTTCTTTTATTCCTGATATGCGCTGCCACAATGAATCAAGCTTGCCAAGATGGCTGTCATTCTGGGTGGTAAATAATTCTGCTTGCGAGCGCATTGCTTTTTGCAGGGATTCCTGATTTTTTGCCGCTTCTTCTAATTCATCTGGAAACTTTAATTCTGCCGTACTGCTTTGCAATGCCTGTATACGCGTTTCTGACGCACGCATCGCCCATAATTCACTCTGGACTATTTCACGGTTGGCTTTGGGAGCAACATCGCTGATTTCTACGAGTGGCTGATCTTTCTTAACCAGCTGCCCCTCCTCCACCAGGATATTTTTGATAATTCCACCTTCCAGATGCTGCACGGTTTTGCGTTTGGTTATTACAGCTACGTTGCCATGCGCAATGGCGGCACTTTCAATAGGAACTATCATACCAAAAACTATGGTGATAAAGGTAATAGCAGTTATTACTAGCGCAGTGGCACGCATAGGGGCATGCGCGCTGGCAATGGCAGAATTATTTCCCTTATAATCTTTATTACTGAGTAGTTGTACAAAATTGTCGATTGCCTCCACTGCTCGGGCAAGGCGCGGATGTCCTTCCAGTTTTTCCAACAAAGTTCTGATTCTTGGGATGCTTATATTCATGGATTGCCTTTAACCGGGATTGTTTGCGCTCTTGCCTTATTATACAATGCCATTACCTCGGAAATTGCTCCGAATGTTTCCAGCCTTCCATCGCGCAGCACCAGAAGCTTGTCAACATGCTCCAGAAGGCTATTACGGTGAGTTATAAGCAGCGTGGTTATTTTTCGTTGTTTGGCAAGATAGAGTGCCGCAATCAATGCCTGTTGTCCAACGTCATCAAGGCTGGCATCCGGCTCGTCAAGCATGAGTAGCTTAGGATCGCCATAAAACGCTCTGGCAAGTCCAATTCTCTGGCGTTGCCCGGCAGATAGTACCGCGCCACCTTGACCAATTTCCGTATCATAGCCTTTAGGCAGGCGCAGAATCAACTCATGCGCACTAGCCATATTGGCAGCCTGCACCACTGCTTCCGGCGTAGCATCAGAGTTAAAGCGTGATATATTCTCTTTTATTGTTCCACTGAATAATTCAACATCTTGCGGTAGATATCCAACTGATTTGCCAAACTCTGTGCGCGCTATTTGGCGTATATCTGCACCATCCAATCGCACCACCCCTTTTTCCGCCTGCCATACGCCCATTATTACCCGCGCCAGAGTGGATTTTCCGGAACCACTTGGACCAACAATACCTAAAATTTCTCCGGCATTCAGACCAAAATTTATGTTTTTAAGTATCGGCTCTTCTCTACCTTCTGTGCTGTAAGTTACATTTTCCACAGCAATTGCGCCAACAGCAGCAGGCAATTTCATTGATTCTTCGTTCTGCAGTTCATCAGTGAAAGCTTTTTTAAGCCGTGAGTAAGACGTGCGGGTTTCGGTAAAACTTTTCCAGCTGGCAATGGCTGCCTCAAACGGAGCGAGGGCGCGGCTGGCAAGGATTGAAGCAGCAATAATAGCTCCAGTGGTTACATGGCCATAAATTGCCAGCCATGCGGAAGCGCAAGTGACAAATATCTGCAGGGAAAGTCGCAGGAATTTAGTTCCACCCTGAATAACTGCAGCGCGGTTTCCGGCTGTCAACTGTAATTCGCCTGTGGTTTTCTGCATTGCCTTCCAGCGGGCAGAAAGTGCTGTAACCATGCCCATCGCCTGCGTTACTTCGGCGTTGCGTGTTGCCAGTTCCAGCTCCTGCATGGCGCGTAATTGCCTTGCACCCGCTTCCTGGCTGGGACGGCGCATTGATGTTTCATTCAGCCATGCCATCAGCAAAAGCAATGCTGCACCTGCCACTACCAGCAAACCGAGTGACCAATGCACGATGAATAAGGCGGCTATATATAAGATTGACCACGGCGTATCCATTAGAGTGACCAGCCCATTGCCACCTATGAATTGTTTGATAGTCGATGCATCACGCAAATGTTGCGCTCCTCTGCCACCTGCTGCCGTTTGCGCCAGAACCAGAGGGAGTACTACTTCGATGATGGAATCATGCAACCAGTCAGCGGCTTTCTGTAACACCATGCTACGCAGTGTCTGCAATAACCCTGCCGCCGCAAACATAGCCAGCATGATTACTGTAAGCCATAATAATGTTGCTAAGCTGCCGGTACTCAGTACCCGATCCAATACCTGTAAGGAATATAAAGAAACAGGCAAGATTAGCAGGTTGATGAAAAAACTATTTACGCACACTGAAAGCCATACAGGGCGCAAACTATTCAGTATTTTTTCAAGGCGGGCAGTGCCGGTGGTATTCATGATTGATAAATGATAATGGTTAATATTTATTAGCTATTATCATCATTAATTAAACATTGTACAGTAAATTATAACAAAAAATCACCCGCAGCTAGAAATAAAACCGCTTTTTTGTCACTCCTACTCTCGGTTTCAAGTTATTTTTCAGACCCTAAGTCGGTTTTGGTGGGATCGAGAGGAATCGAACCTCCGACCTACAGTTTAGGAAACTGCCGCTCTATCCTGCTGAGCTACGACCCCAAATTACGATGATCTGATAATCAGATATCCGGATAATCCGTGGATTATTAGATGATTAGAAAAACTAAGTAAATTACTTTCTATGTCATCCTGCGAGGCGCGTAGCGACTGCGCAGGATCTCAGCATAGTTATAAACAGATCCTGTGCTAACGCTTCGCGTTCCACAGGATGACATTAATCATCAGATCATCTACTCTTTCTTATACTCACCCTCATGCAGCCAGCTACGGTGATTTTCCGGCTTGCCCAGATAATAGCCCTGCATGTAATCAACCCCCATATTCATCAGGGTTTTCGCCACTTCTCCGGTTTCCACGAACTCGGCAACGGTTTTCAGACCGAATCCTTGTGCAAAATCCATCAATGTCTTCACGAAAAACTGGTTATCGGAGCTTTGCGCGAGATCTTTAATGAACACACCGTCAATTTTCACCATATCCACCGAAAGTGCCTTAAGCTGCCGGAAGGAAGTATAGCCCGAACCAAAATCATCCAGTGCCACCTGACATCCCATTTCCTGCAACGAAGCCACAAAAAACGCGGCACTACGTAAATCGCGCTGAGCGGCAGTTTCGGTAATTTCCACAATAATGCGCGAGGCTATTTCCGGAGTTTTTTTGATTTGCTTTTCAAAGGCATTGAGCCAGATAGTATTTTCCGTGGTCAGGTTAGAAACGTTAAACGCCAGCACCACATCTGGGGAATGCCGCAATTCTTCAGTAATAAATTCCATCACCAGAGTATCAATAACATCAATCATCCCCATTCTTTCCGCAACCGGAATGAGTGCTCCCGCCGAGCTGATTTTTCCAGCACTATTCACAATGCGTAGCAATGCTTCATAATGCACGGTTTTGCCGGTCACGCTGTCAATCACCGGCTGGTAAGCCATGCGTAGTCTTTTTTCCTTCACCGCCTTGAAGAAATAATTGGCAAGTCCCATCTGCTGCCGGCATTGATCCGCCTCATGACGTGTCGATTCATACGTGCGCTGCGTATTGCTTTGCATGCTGTTTACAGTTACATAAACCTTATCGAGCGCATCATTGGCATCGGCAGTTTCCGCCGGAAAAGATACACTGCCAATCACACCCATGATATATAGCGATGCCGTCTCGAAATTATCGCGTCCGAAATTCTGCACCATAGTATGAATACGTCGCATCATATTAGCAGTATCCTCCGGATAGCTGCAGGAAAGTACTATTCCAAGCTGGTCACGTTGCAAACGCTGGATGGTATCGCCTTCCGCAAGCATGGATTTAATCATGTTGGTCAAATCGTGAATTACGATTTCCGAAGTGTCATGCCCATAAGCATTGATGATCATCGACAGATTGCTAATGGATAGAAGCAAGAGTGCGCCGGATGTATGGTCGGAGATAACACTTCTTATCGATGTTTCCAGCACATTCACAAAATCTGACGGATAAAAATTCGAACCAGGATAAGTTGATGGCGGTGCTGACATTTCCGGCAAATCTACATCGTTTGCAGAAGCATTACCATTGACAGATGCATTACCAACCATGCGCCGTCCCACTTCCGCTGATTGCGGTACAAATTCCGGAGATGTTTTGCCAGTAGAAATCATGAAAATCTGATAACCATTTCCTGTTATTTTACATAGATTGAATCGCTACAATTTATATAAAATTTTACATTCTTTTTGTTACATCATTGAATTTTAGCAAAAAATGGTAAAGACAACCTTACCATTCAAGATTATTTTATAGCCATCGCCTATAACTTATTGAAAAATAACCCTAAAAATATTAACATCCCTAGCCATTTATTAGCCATAAACACTTTTTTTGCCGAATCAGGACGGTCAATATCCAGCGAATAAACCTGCCAGAAGCAGTGTAAAGCAGCTGGAATAAGCCATAAAACCGCTGAAATATCACCTGTAGCCAGCATAAAACAGGTAATCGCCAGCGCGTACATTATGCTGACAAAAATCTTGGTATTATCTGCAAGCCGCAAGGCAGTTGAACGCACACCGATGCGCGCATCATCAATTTTATCCTGGTGAGCATAAACAGTATCATAACCGAGCGTAAGAAAAACCCCGCCAATATATAGCAAAATCGCAGGAAATTCTATCACGCCACGCACCGCCGCCCAGCCCATAAGCGCGCCCCAGTTAAAAACCAGCCCGAGGAATAATTGCGGCCACCAGCTCACCCGCTTCATAAATGGATAAATAGCAACCGGAATCAGTGCCAAACCTCCCCACATCACCACCATAAAACCCAACTGATAAGCAATAAGCAGCGATGCCAGCAATAAAACCAACAACAAAAAAATCGCCTGCTTAACATTAAGCTCGCCGCTGGCAAGCGGTCGGCTTTTTGTACGCTCAACCTGCCTGTCAATATCCCTGTCGGCAATATCATTGACTATGCACCCTGCCCCGCGCATCAAAACCGCACCGATAAAGAACAGCAGCAGCTTCTCTATTTCAAGCTGCCCCGATGCCAGCACCAAAGCCCAGGCACACGGCCAGAATAACAGCCAGATACCAACCGGCTGGTGTAAACGCATAAGCCGAATATATGGGTTTGATAGTTTCATGATCAATATTTACAACTGTCACTGCGAGCTTGTCGAGGGTTGTTTTACAGTACAATTTCTGCAGATCCGCCCCAGCCATAGAACCCAATTAACCGATTCTTAATATTTGTCATATACCATAGAAATTATCAACTCAAATACTCACTATGCATACCACGAAACAGAATGCTTTTACATTAATTGAACTGTCCATAGTCCTGGTTGTTGTCGGTCTGCTTATAGGCGGGATTCTAGTTGGGCAAAACATGATTTTTGCTGCGCAAGTCCGTGCGCAGGTAAAACAGCTTGAGGAATACTCACTCGCCTACGAAACATTTAAAACCAAATATAATTGCATTCCCGGTGACTGCTATAATGCAACTACTTTTTTTTCCTCCACCACCAACGGCAATGGCAATGGCATACTCGAGAGTACCACGGTAAGGGTCGATGGTCGCTTGGAATATGATAACGACTCCAGCACCTTTGATTTTGAGTTCCCCACTTTTTTTACACAGCTTATACTCGCAGGTTTGATAGAGGCGGATGAGCAGATAGCCAGAATTGGCTACCCGAAACCTAAATTGCCGCATGCACCCAATCAAGGATTTACGGCAAATTCGGCGATGTTCACTGATGCAGCAGCGTACGCAGGTTCCTATACCATGCAATCAGATGATTATTTTGGACTAAACAAATGGAAGGTGGGTTTGTATTTTGCCATTGGCAGACCCAGCGTGGGTTGGGGACTTAATAATGACAAGGACGGGCTGTTCACTCCTCTGGTCACCTATTCCGTTGATGCAAAAATTGATGATGGTAAGCCTCAAACTGGGGACTTCAAAGGTGGTACAATACAATGGACAAACACTGGTGGTTACACCGATGGCTATTGCCTTTCCCCTACCCCTCCGTCACTGCCAGTAGCCGCCGGACTCGGCACGGAATACAATATCTCCAACACCAAAACACCCTGCATATTCGCCTGGAAACTTGAATAATATCCTAGTCATAGTTTGTAGTAGTATTGCCTTATCAATGAATTACGCTTTACGAACTACGATTTACGAACTACGATTTACGATATGCAGGAAATCCGCTTATACACCAAACAACAACTGGAACAATCCGTTGAAATAACACTGGACTCTAATCAAGCCCATTACCTTGCTAACGTCATGCGCTGTAATGTTGGCGACCTGCTGAGCCTGTTTAATGGTCGCGATGGTCAGTGGCAGGCAGAGATAACTTCTGTCAGCAAAAAATCTATAACCTCAGTCCCGCTCAAACAAACCCGCCCACAAATTTCCTCGCCCGATTTATGGCTGGTTTTTTCCGTCATAAAAAACAAAAGCGAGTTGGTAGTGGAAAAAGCCACCGAGCTTGGCGTTTCTAAAATAATCCCCTTGGTCACCCGCCATAGCGTGGTGCGCTCGGTAAACCTCGAAAAACTACAAATCCATGCCATCGAAGCCACCGAACAATGCGAACGTCTTGACATCCCTGCCCTTGAAACTCACAAGGATTTATCCTATCTCCTCGGAAGCTGGGAAAAAAACCGTATCTTGCTTTACGGCGACGAAAGCGGCGGCGGAATTCCACTGCCAGAAATTTTGGGAAAGGAAAATCCCCTCTCCCGCTTGCGGGGGAGGGTTAGGGAGGGGGTCGCAGTCCTAATCGGCCCCGAAGGCGGATTTTCTGCTGACGAGTTTGAAATGCTCCGTACCTGTGATTTCGCCAAAGGCTTTGGCATGGGCGGGCGGATACTCAAGGCAGATACGGCAGCAATCGCCTCCCTCGCCTGCGTTCAAGCAAAACTCGGCGACTGGGATCAAAAACCGCATTTTATCGGAAAAAATACATGACATCACCAATTATAGACACGCTGAAAAATATTTATGATACCAGAGGTGATGAAGTTGAAAAATGGCTGGCGGAATTGCGCGCTGAATCTCCACCTCTTTTTTACAATTCTGTTGATTTGCGTCATAGCGGTCTGCGCCTTGCGCCGGTGGACACCAACGTTTTTCCTGCTGGATTTAACAATTTATCGCCGGTAGCACGAGAGCGTACCAGCAACCACATCAAACATTTTTTCCAGGAAAATTATCCGCAAGCGAAACGCGTGCTGATAATTCCTGAGAACCACACCCGCAATCTTTTTTACCTTGAGAATCTCTATGTTCTGCAGTCATTATTGAAAAATTCCGGTATGCAAACAGAAATCGGCAACCTTGTTGCACCTGTTGGTGAAATTCTGCATCTAACCTCAGCTTCCGGCGTAGAAATACAACAACATCCGCTGGTAAAAACACAAAACAAACTATCTCTTGAAAACGGCTTTATTCCTGACATAATCATAATGAATAATGATATGACGGCTGGTATTCCCGATATTTTACAAAATATAAAACAACCGATAATTCCTCCGCTTTATATGGGCTGGTTTAAACGGCGTAAAAGCATTCATTTTGCCGAGTATAAAAAACTAATCGAAGATTTTTCTCAAAAATTTGCTATCGATCCATGGTTGCTCGATGCCCAATCCCATAAATGCGGAATGGTGGATTTTAATGATAAGAATTCTTTAGAATGCCTGGCAAAATCCATTGATGAAATAATAAAATTTTCTCAAAAAAAACATTCCGAATATGGCATTTCCCAAGAACCATATGTTTATATAAAAGCTGATGCCGGAACTTACGGTATGGGAATAATAACGGTAAAATCGTCAGATGAAGTTATGGAGTTAAATAAAAAGAAACGTAATCAAATGCAGGTTATAAAAGAAGGCACAAAAGTAAATGAGGTTATTCTTCAGGAAGGCATTCCAACCATAGACACTATAGAAAATGCTCCGGCTGAACCGATAGTTTTATTGATAGACGGTATACCGGTTGGCGGTATGTACCGCGTGAACAATTTTCGCGATAATCTAGGCAATTTGAACGCTACAGGAATGCATTTCTCCGGTATGTGTGATGAAAGCGAATCTGAAAATGGCACTTGGCACAAGGTAAATAATTGTGATTTTCGTGCCTATGGCATAATCGCTTCCATCGCCGCCCTTGCCACCGCCCGAGAGAAATATTAGTGTTATCCTATGAAATGCGTAGCATTTGCACAGAATCTGTTTATAATTATGCTGAGCCAATATGCAAATCCAAAACCAGATAAAAGAAAAACTAGTGGCTACATTTGCGCCCGTACATCTCGAAATATTCGATGAAAGCTATAAGCACAAAGGACATGCCGGCGCGCCAGAAGGCAGCAGCGAAACCCATATCGGGATAATTATTGTTTCTGATTATTTTAAAGGACTATCACGTATTGAGCGTTCGCGCAGTATGCACAAAGCCCTAGCCGAGGAAATTAAAAAAATCCACGCCCTGACTGTTATGAAAACTTTGACACCAGAGGAATATAAACAAATGCGTAATACGTAGCTACGTAATTACTACGCTATCTACAAACTAAGCTTCTTCGCTTTCTTCAACACTTGAAGAATCTTCATCTTCTGAGGAATGCTTTGACTTGCGACTATCAGGCTTGGTTTTCACCAGCTTGCCTTTAGCATTGTCCCACACATATTGATGAACCACGGTTTTAGTTCCGGTAGTCACAATATCACCGTTAGCAAGTTGCAAAACGTCAAACCCTTTTTGCAGTGCATCCTGAATCAACGAAGATGACTGGCGCAGGTAACGTGAATCAAGCATCGTGTTAGTCGCCATCATATCACTATCCATTGATTTTCTTGGCGCACTTATAGAAGCATTTATTCTTCTTGATGTAAGATTTAGCTTTTTCATTTCAGACTCTCTAAATTATTTAAAGAAAAACTAGATTACAAAATATCTAGCACAAAATACACTATTTAAACAGCTTTTTGCAAACCACTATATATTGCTTGTTTTAAAAGTTTACCCATCAACATGTAGTAGGTTAATACAAAAATCCCCCCTCCCACTAAATAGGCAATACTTCCATATATGTCAAGGCAAATAAACTAAGAATTTACAATTAAATCACTAATATTAATTTTTGGAGTTGTCAGAGAACAGCGGTCAGTGGTCAGTATTTAAGTAAACTTATACTTTACTGACCACTGACCGCTGACCGCTGATAACTACTACCTTAATATATCATTCAACTGACTAAGTAATTGATCGGTTGTTGAAATCACCTTGGTATTAGCCTGATATGCGCGTTGCGCGACAATCATATCAGTCAACTGATCCGCGAGTTCCACGTTGGATTGTTCAAGCGATGATGAAGCAATCTTACCAACACCACTGCTTCCCGATTGCCGCAAATTAACCTCACCTGATTGCGCGGATTGTAAAAACACGTTACCCGATGAAGTCTGGAGTTGGTTAGGGTTAGCAAAATCAGCAAGCGGAATTTTAAACAGATTCTGCGTCTGCCCGTTGCTGTAACTGGCAACCACAAAACCTTCTTCGGTAATAGCCACGCTGGTCAAGTCACCCACTGGCGCACCGTTCTGATTCACAAAATTCACACGATAAGCACTATTAAACTGACTAAGCCCATCGGTCTTACCGATTGAAGAAGCGTTGGGAGTGCCAAACGGTGAACCGGAAGTTCCCCAATTAAAAGTAATACTGCTCGACACCGAACCATTGGTCCAGGTTATATCAACCGGATTAATAAGTGCACTGTCAACACTCTGCAAACTACCGTCACCATTGAAGGTAATAGCGCCCGTAACAATCTGACCGCTAGGTAGTGGCGAAGTCACCTCACCTGCATTGGCAGCATAAACTTCCACAGCCCAGGTATTAATATCAGTTTTGATAAAACTCATACTCAAATCATGCCCCGTTCCCAGTGAGTCATAGACTCGTATCGGGCGACTGAATTGTGCGGTGATAGCACCACCAGCAATATTTTTGGCAGCATCACCTGGGTCATAAGCCGGTCCAATTGCTCCTGTCGTCTGCGGTCCGGCAACTGAATAGGCAGTACCGTTTAATGAGTCAACCAGACCAAGTTCTGCCACAAGACTTCCGTAGTTCTGTGGTTGCACCATGGAAATACCAGCAGGACCAGTTGTTGCACCAGCAGTTGCTTCCGCATTATTCTTAGCAACAATGGTAAAGGTCGTAGCATTCACTACAGTAATCTCAAACAGTCCGGAAAGATTCGCAGCAGCAATTCCGTCATAAGGACCACCGGCAAGAGTTCCCATATCAACCACATCACCGGTAACGTATGATGGCGATGGAGCAGCCGGTAAAGTGACGGTTACAACTCCGCTGCCTGCCGTTGTAGTAAACGGAGTAGCACCAAGGGTAACGTTAGGTAACACCGGAAAATCTGAGAACGTAATCGTATCAAGCGGGTTATTAACGTTGATTTTGACGCTGGCTGATGACAACGCGCTCTCAATAGTCGCGGTCAAACCAGAAGAATTATTGACTAGATTCGCAAGTCCTTCCAGAGAAGCAAAACGATCAGAGCCAGTACCAAGATTAGATAAACCAAGTTCTCTTATCCAGTCAATACCCCACTGCACCGGAGGACCAGCAGTACCAACACTTGAGCCATTGGCAAAAGTAATGGCGGCATTGGCATCGGTCGCCCCAACATAAAGCCTGCCACCAGAGACACGGGCAGAAAGACCTGTTACCGCATTTATGGCATCAGCAAGATTATTCAGTGTATTGAACTGTCCAAGCTGTGCATTTGGTGACGCTGAAGTATAGCTAAAATTCACAGTACCTGTTGCCGTAGTTGTAATAGTGAATTTAAGAGCCGATGTGCTGAATGAACTTGTTCCAGTATCAGCGAGGAAACGAGTTGTAGCATTATTCGCGTCCATAATCGCGCCACCAAACAATCTGGTGGTGGCAACCACAGTTCCAGCTCCGCCACCGGCAGTCGAGGTAGCGGTGGATGCTGCCGTAATGCTATAATGGTCATCATCAATGTACGTGACTAGAAACGAACCGTTCAGGTCACCTGCCGGAATACCGCCAACAGCTCCGGTGTTACCGCTCAAAGTTACCACTTCATTATTAACCAATCCGTGCCCAACCTGCCTTACTGTAACCACGGCACTGGCATTGGTAGTTTTAAATGGTAAATTAGTTTTAAATCCAGCAGCACCACCACCGGTAACACCACCAGCAGTTGCACCGGTAGTAGTAGTTATAGTAAATGTATTAGCACCAGTTACCGTAATAATATGGGTAGCATTTAATTCACCAGCCGGAATGCCATCAGTTGTAGCAAGACCAGCGAGAGTTACTGCATCCCCAGTGGTAAGACCATGCGCCGTACTGGTAATGGTTACGGTAGTACTAGCCGCCGCGCCGGTAGTAACCGGGTTATTTGCCATAGCCACTGCAGCCGAAGTTATAGTATTCGGCGATGAAATAACCGCCCGATCATTATCACCAACCGAGGCGGCATTAGTAACATCACGTCCGAAAGTAAAACCGCTGTAACGGTAAGTGTAACTAAGTCCCTGACCGGTAGAAACTGTAATACGATCACCTCTGGTAAGGCTGTTCACGCCACCAGGAATCAAAATATCCTTCGCAGCAATTCCATTATTCTGTGTATGGAATGGATCTGGTTTAGCAGTGCCGGAAGCCCCAGGATATGCCGTCTGTGCCGAGTTCAGGTTAGCACCGATTGACACTGTCGAAGTAGCAGCAGCAACACCGGTGAGGTTAGTCACGTTGACCGTAGTAAGGCTGGTCAGGTTCGCGCTGGAGTTAGTATTTAAATTTCCGGTTTCCCCCGGCAAGCGTCCTTCACGATCCAGTGGCCATGCCTGTAGGAAAAATCCGGCGGCATTACGGAAGTTACCAGTCGCATCCTGTGTGAACGAACCGGCGCGGGTGTAATATACCTGCCCTGCCCCGTCAGATTGCTGGTTTACCACAAAGAAACCATCGCCGGAAACCGCAATGTCAGTTGACGAATCGGTAGATTGCAACAGCCCTTGCTTGTTCACTAGCTGTTGGTTCGCGCCGATAACACCGCCAGGTGAGAATTGTGATTCGCTGGCAGAAGAAGTCACGAGACTTTCAAACCCGCCACGGTTTCCTTTATAACCAACCGTGTTCACGTTGGAAATATTGTCGGAAATGATACCAATCTTGTTACTCTGACCTTTAAGACCAGATACACCAGAATATAACGCACCATATAAACTCATAACTTCTCCCCTTCTGTCATCCTGTGAGCCGTAAGGCTGCACAGGATCTTTTGTTATTCTTCACCAAATTCTCACCTTGCGTTCCTCTCCCCCTGCGGGAGAGGATAGTTTTTGTTACCACGCATAGCGTGGGTTATAAAAACTTTTTACTTACTATATAGCCTGTCTTACCGACTTAACCTTATCCAACGCCACCACTACATCACCTAATGTCAAAACTGTTGTTCCGTCTTTTGTGTCTATCGAAGATACCACTCCAACTGTTGAGGTCTTGGCTTTCAGATCATTTCCGGCAGCATCTTTAGCCACAACCTTAATAGTATAAGTCCCATCCGCTAACTGTTTTCCGTCTCCATCCTTTCCTCCCCATAGTACTTCATTACGTCCTGCAACTTTCGTGCCATTTGCCTTCATAACTTCTTTTCCGGTAGGGTCTAATATTGTCAAATCAACAGTTTGCGCTTCTTTTTCCAAATCATAAACAAAGCTCGCCTTGCCTCCCTGCATAACGCCCTTGTCGCCATCTGCTTCCACCTGTTTGCCGATATACCCGACCACACTATTCAAGGTGCTCGTGTTAAACAGGCTGATTAATTTCTGCAAATTGCTGTTAGTATTAATCTGCTGCTCCACCTGCGAAAGCGTTGCTATCTGCTGCGTGAGCTGGTTAGTATCAGTCGGCGCAGTCGGATCCTGATTCTGCAACTGCGTGGTAAGCAGCTTGAGAAAATCCTGATAATTTGTCTGCGCCTTAGCAGCCGCTTTATCAGTCTCGCTCGCGTTTTTATTCGTTACATTATTGATGTTATCAACTCTGCTTGTAAAGCTACTAGCAACCATAACTTCCTACCTTTCTAATCCCTAAGCCTTATGCCTTATGCCTTATGCCATAAGCCCTATATTTTAATATCCAGACCATCTGGCAAATTAACAGTATAGCTACGCGTCACTGCCACCAGCGATGCCATATTCACTTCTTCCGGCAATAATTCTTCCGGCTGCGATTTTTGATACTGGCTGGTAGCCTGATATTGATTCTGCCCCTGCCCTTCTTTTTCACCGCCACGCAGATTAAAACTCAAGCTTCCCGCATCAGTTTTAAGTCCGGCGTCCGAAAGAGCTTTCTGCAAACCGCTGGAATCACGCTGTAGCAAATCCAGAGCCTGTTTATTATCCGCAGTAATCGTCACTCCGGTTTTACCCTTGGAATCTACATCGAGCGTAATATCCAGTTTCCCCAATTCTTCCGGATTTAGCTGGATAGTTATTTTGCTATTGCCACTACCGATGGCAGTTTTTACATGGAACACCACCTGATCAGTAACCGGAACTTGCTCGGCACGGTTAAGCATACTCGAAAATTGTGAAGCTCCTGCTGGAACATTCGCCCGCGCAGAAGATGGCGCAGCTCCCGCCAGTGAAAATTGCTGCCCGGCATTATTATTCTGTCCGGAATTACCCGAAAAATTACTATTGCTGTCTGAGCTTGTAGCAGACTGCACCGCAGAAGCCACCGGCAGAAGAGAATTATTTTGCTGCTGCATGGATTGTTGCGAAGTAACTGGCTGTTCGCTGGCAACACCCGCCGCCTGCTGCACAATTGGCGCAGAAACAATTGCATCCGGTTTGTTATTAGCTTCAGGCAGCAAGGAATTATTATTTGCTGCGATAGTGATAAGCGGCTTCACCGGCAGCTTTGAACCAACATCAGCTTGCTGATATTCCCCTGCCCTGTCACTGCGAAATTTCTGCAATGCTTCTTTAATCAGCGCGATATCATCTTCCAGCAATTTTTTAACATCCTCTGCCATCGCAAATAATTTATCATCATCAACACCCTGATTATGTAATGCATCAAGTGCCAGAGCAGACGCAGCTTTCTTATCATCTCCGCCAAGCCCTTGTGGCAATAAATTCTTGAGTGCGTTCAAATCATTTTGCAGAGCATCATTAATTGCATTAAGTGCCGCATTCTGCTCATCACTCAACAACAAATTGCCATCTGCACCCTGCGCTGCTCCTTCAGAATTTGCCGCCTGCAAAAATTGCTGAAGCTGGGCAAGGGTATTTTTCAAATCTGCAAATATCTCCGGCAATCCTGCATTTTTCTGTGCGTCAGTAATCGCCAGATTATCCGCAGAACTAACCACATCTATTTTCACCTGCGAATTCACATTAACCGTCAGAACCTGCCCACCAACACCAGCACCCGCCAGAAGCTGTGCAATAATATTCAGCAAATCACTCAAGCTATCCGCATGTCTGGCAATTTTTTCCTTCAATTCCTCAGAGGTCAATTCATCGGCCGGAGCTTCTGTATCACCCACAGTTTTGCTCTCAACTTTATCTCTTACCGGCGCATTATTCTGATCATAATTTTTTGTATTTTTAACTGGACGCGTAGAAGTCTCAGAATTTTTATCCTCACTTTTATTAGTTTCTTTATTTTCTATTTTATTTCTCAACACTTTCTGGATGGTTTTGTCCAAAGGATCGCGGAAAGGCTGGGCGGCATTAACTTCCACAGCCGCTGGGTCTTTTTCATCTTTTTTATTGCCAAAGCCCGCCTGATTACCGGAATCACCAGTATTTCCTACCACGTCAAGCAACGAGGAAAACTGGTCAGCACCAGATTTTTTACTTGATGCATCGCCACCCTTAACCGAGCTATCCGCCTGATTTCCATTAATTAATCCGCTTAGCGTTGCTAACGAGAATTGTAAAGCCGGCATATTTCCTCACTTAACTTCAGGTTTTTATCTACCTGAAATATTAAGCAAAGACCGTGCCAAAGTTAGGAAATGGTGGTTAGTGGATGGTGGTCAGTGTATAACGACTTTATAATGGAAGCTCAACTTCTTACTTCACCAACCACTGTCCACCCAGCCACTGACCACTACTAAGCTGACAGCGTCAGCCCCTCAGCAGAAGGCGGAATAATCGAACCATTGCCGGAATTGGAAGCAACAGGAAACTCGGAAACATTTCCTCCCTGTGCCCCTGCGCGAGAACTATCCTGATCAATATCATTCCATGCACTGCGCATCTGTTTTAAATCGGCGATAACCGATTCACATTCCTCTATGCTATTAGTGCGGTGAATCGCAAATAAACGCGTATCAATTGATGAATAATAGCTATAGAGGATTTTCGCGATTTCCCCGCCATTATCAAAATCGAGGCAACCTTGCAAGCCACCAACCAGCTCGGAAGCTTTTATAAGCAAGTTATAACGGTCTTCAATCCGTTTTTCGTTGATGGCTTCTTTTGCCTGCTGCACAAGGCGGATAATTCCATCATACAGCAATATAATCTGGCGAACAGGAGCTACGGTCTGCGTGGCAGCGGCATATGCCTGGTATTTTTGTTTTTCAACCATTTTATTCCTTTTTTATTCCTTGTTTTATTGCTAGCTATTTATACCATTTCGCGCATCATCATTAGCCTGCAGACTAGAGAGCAGTGTATTGACGTTGGAAATAGCTTGTTCCAAACGCGCAAATTTATCAAGCAATTGTTGGCGAAAAACTTCAACCTGCGCGTTTATTCTATCAATATTTTCCTTCAAACGCGTATCGGAATCTTTGAGTGCGTTAAGCTCAACCGCAAGCGTACCAGTATTGCTCTTTAGAACAGCATCAGAAACGTTAAAAATTTTATCGGCGATACCCTGCGTAGCATTAACACTTGCAGTGCCGTCCGCAGTGCTGGCATATACCATAACCAACCCTTCAAACGCCGTACCCACCTTCCCTTTCAAAGTGTAACCGGTTACAACTCCGGTAGATGCGTTTTTAATCTCAATAGCATCCAGATCCACGATTTCAGGTCCCGAACCATCATCATAAGTTGCTTTGTAAGTGGAAGTGCTGGGCGTGATAGTAAGGTCAAAATCTGTTGCCTTCAACGCATTGGTGCGCGAAAAAATACGTAGAGAAGTATTATCGGTCACGAAATCAAATTCAAATATCTTGCGTACAGCATCCGGATCATTGGCTATGGCAGTGCTGAGCTTTGTATCATCAACACTCATCAAATTACGTACAGAAGGTGAATCAGTGGTTGCTTCCTGATCAATAAAAGTAATGCCCACATCGGCAAGCCTGCTTGGAGCATTTAAGCCAAGACCAGAAACTATCGACGACAATATCCCCCCAACAGAACTCATAGTATTACGCAGTAGCGCACTATCACTAAGCACTGCCGTATCTTTATAAAGACCATTATCATCAAGCTCTGATTGCTTGGCAGCAAAAACTTTCAGTTCATTATACAGATTAACAAAATTGATGATGCTGTTCTTCCCTATATTCTGATCCGCCTCAATGGAAACCCCAACTTCAGTAAGAGGAGCAGCCACCATATCTTTTTTGATGGTCAGAGAAAGTCCGTCAACCAAATCGCTTATAGTATTGCCCTGCCTGGTTATGGACACACCATTGAATTTAAAAACAGCATTAGACGCTTGCTGTTTATCTGAAATAGTAACCTGCGTAAAAACACCGGTAGCATCAACCAGAGTACCGGCAGGACTTACGTTGTTAAAATCAAAATCCACATCAGTTCCAGTCTTGGTAGAAGCAAATGAAAGCTGGTAAACACCAGTTCCAACTTTAATTATACTGGCTGATATTCCGGTTTTATCGGAAATGGAATTAAACTTGGCAGCCACAGAGTTCAGACTTTCGCCATCATTCAGTGTTATGCTCTCGCCTTTAAGAGTAAAAGTACCGGCTTTAAATTGCCCTGCCGCCGGAGCGGCTGAAACCGCAGCATCATTAGCTGTAGCAATATTTATGTTACCGGTAGATTGTTTTCTTGCTTTGGCAATGCTGGTAATTTCGCTTACTGTGTAAGACTGCAAAGCTGTACCAGGTGAAGCCGTAGCCACCACATATTCCAAACCTGACACTTCAGTATTACTGCTGATAACAGCGGTTCTATATTTAAAAGCATTGTCCGCCGCATTACCGACCCCAGGAGGGTTACGCAAAATCGCCACCGAATCCTTAAGTTTACCAAGCAGGCTTTTAAATTCGCCCAGTGCCGTAGCCTTACTGGCATTTACATCAATTTTATCCTGTAATTGCGTCGCAGGAATCGACTTGGCCTCGGTGAGCCCTTTGATCAGAGCCTCTGTATCAATACCAGATCCGCCAACACCATTCGATACAGTTTTTCCGCCAAACTTGAAAAAATTACCGATCTGTATTTGACTCACCATAAAACTTCCTTTCGACTATCCCAGCCCAGCTTTATTAAACGCTGTCGTGAATTTAAAGTACCAAGCAATTTGCAATATTATATTTACAAAACCCAAACAAACCCTATGCAAACCCTGTACAAATTCTATGCAAAAATTATGCCTGAACCTTTATCACCTGGCAACTAGCAACTTAAAGTTGTATCAAACCTTCAAATTAAACGATACTTTTTCACTTTCGCCACCCATCCTGAACAAATTCGGCTCAGGAATATAAGTTACCTTACCATCACGCAAACTGGTGAATCTGGTAATGTATTGTCCGGTAGCGTCTTTAAAAATAGTGAAAGTTCTGTCACTTACCACATATGGATCAGTCATTTTCTGAGAAATGCGCTGAACCGCCTGGAACCTTTGTTGCTGTGCAACCTGCTCGTCAAAGCCGGTACTACCAGATCCTATTGACACAAAAGGCACCTCGGACTTACTAGCCACGGGCGCCGGACTTGGCATAGAAACTACAGGTTTTATTACAATGGGCGGTGATGTTATTCCTAAATTGTTCATATAACCTCCTAAGATTGGCTCGGAGTGTTAACCACCCCGAGCCTTTCCTAAATTAATAAACTACTGAATCAGTTTCAACAAGTTCTGCAACTGCTGGTTAGCCTGAGCTAGTACTGAGATACCAGCCTGTAGCTTAACCTGCGAAGTAGCAAACGCTGTTGATTCTGTCGCAACGTCAGTATCCAATAGTTCACCACGAGCAGCATCCTGATTTTGAACCGCAATCTGGATGTTAGCTGCAGCAAAGTTGAATCGTGACTGAAGCGCACCAACCGATGCACGTAGTGAAGTCACTGTTGCCAGTGCTATATCAAGCTGGTCGCCAGCTATAATAGCGTCTTCCTGACTCAATACGTTCAACGTTTTACCCGCATACAGTGAAGAAGTCTGCGCACTACCGATACTTACTTCGAGAGTATCACTTGAAGAAGATCCAACTTGGAAGGACAGCGAAGATGAACCGGCGGTTGCACCAAACGCAGTCTTGAGGGCAGCCTGTACAGCAAGGGCTTTCTCAGAAGAATCTATATCAATTGTAGTATTACCAGTGGTAAAGTTTACAAATTGATTAGGATCTTCAGAGCTTACCAGCTTGTAGGTCTGGTTAGCACCAAGCTCGCTGCCAATACCAGAAGCGGTAGAGTAATCAACACCGCTGATGGTAAGAGTAATCCTGACATCGGTGTTGCTTCCTGATGGAGCAACAACTTTTACATCTGACAGGTTTACATTTTCAAACTCCTTCAGTTGCGCAGTTACCTTACTTCCTTGAAGTGAACCAATTACAGAACCACCAGAAGTGATACTTCCAGAACCAGTATAGCTTGAAATATTACGGTTTTGTAAGAAATTCAAGCTGCTGAAAGCACCATCGAGGCGAGCCGCAACCGCATCCGCACCAGCCTGGTTAGTAAACGAGTTAACCTGGTTAGCTTTAAGTTGTATGTCAAAGAAACCACCGTTTTTACCAGCAACTGTATCAGAATATAAACGGATACGGGTATCGCTGGTTACAGTAGCATCAACATCCTGAGCAGTGTAAGTGAAATCACCAATTTTCACTGACAGGTCAATAGTATCAGTTGTGCCGGTATAAGTAGCAGTAAATCCACTTATAGAACCAGTAAAAGCAGAATTAGCTATACCAGTAACGTCCACACCATAGTTAGTAGAACCGTTATTAAGGTTGCCACCTACCAGCGCAATGTTAGTAGATGATTCTGCAATCGCAGAAGTGCCACCAGTAAGAGTTTTTACAGTACCCATAGCTTTAGCGGTAAACACCAAAGAATTTGCAGTAGCTGAAATATCAATCTGGTTAAGCTCATAAGCTGCAGTACCGATAGCATGACCATTTTCTACATAATTATGTAGTGCAGATACAGTGTTATTAATGGTTTCCTGAACAGTAGAACCAATCAGGATCTCATTAGGAGCTGCGGTCGTGTTAGAGGTAAAGTAGAATAACTGACCACCTACGGTGATAGAATCATTCGCCGTTGGGATTGCAGTAAACAATAAAGAAGCATTGGCTTTAGTTGTACCAAGACTCTGCAGGATAGAGTCACCAACCGAACCGGTAGCATTAGTATTACCTTTACCAATACCGTCATCAACACCACCTTGCATGGTAGCTGTAGTAACTCGTGACAAGCCACCATTGGTAGTAGTTAAGGTGGTAAGAGTGCTGGAAGCCAGAGAAGACCCAATACCAGCTTCTACTAGGAACTGATCAGTTGCTGGAGTAGGTGCAGTTGTATACAGCCTAATGTTGTAAGCAGCCAGACCATCGGCATCCGATAATACAGCAGCGTAAACGCCAGTGTCTGCAGTTTTAGCGTTGATGCTAGCTATAACTGTTGCCAGAGTATCAGCAGCCACAAATGTATGCAGAATTTTGCTTTCACCATTTATGGTAACACTGACATTCTCACCAACCACGAACGGAGCGGCAGCAGTAGCACCGATTACAGTTGCAGCCTGAGTAGCAGCAGTAATGGTAACTGCACCAGCAGCACCAACCAGGTCAGTGTAACCGCTGGAGATAATGCTCTTACCAGAGAACTGGGCTGCGGTAGAGTTACCAATTGTATCAAGTGTGGAAAGGTTATCACCAGTCAACAGATTGGTAGACGCGCCTGTCGCATAGTAATTTGTACCACCGTTAATTAAAATTGGGCCAGTATTGCCTTCAGCTTTAATACGGATATTGTAACGATTGTTAGAATCCATAATTAAAGAAGCAGAAAAACCAGTTGTTGGAGAGCTGGCATTAATACCATCCACCAAACCTTTCAGCGTATCACTTGCTGCAAAAGTATGAAGTGTATGAGATGTACCGTTTACTGTAGCGGTAAAGGTATTACCATCCTGGAATGGCAACGCCGCAGTAGAAGTTGCAGCAGAAATTACAGTGGTAGCACTGGTAAACCCAGTAGTTGTTGCAAACAGGTTGAAATAACTTGCTTGGCTTCCACCAGTAACTGTAGCTTCGTTAAAAGTGTTAGCAGCATCAAGAATCGCAGTTGCAGCAGTAGCGTTAGCAGCAGTTGCAGTTGCAGTTGCCTGAGCAGTGAAGGTAAATGAAGCACCGGTTGCAGCGGTAATAACACCACGCAGAGCAGTATGAGCAATACCACCGATAGCAGCATCAGTACCAAGGTTGATGATAACCCGTTGTCCAACAGCATATGAGTTAGCCATAGTAACAACAACGCTCGCAGAACCGTTGGTTGTGTCAACATCACCAATTGGTATAGCGGTTATAGCAGCAGGAGGGGTGTTATCCAAACGGAAAGCATTACTTAACGCACCACCAGCACGAGCTGTAGCAGTAAGGGTTGAGCCAGCAGCAGAATAAATAGCTTCACCAAGAGTAGTGTTATAGGTAGTGCTGTCGGCAAGGGTATTCAAACGATCTGCAAGGTTTGAAACTGTTTCCGTGATGTTAGCACCAAGGTTGAACTGCGCGCCGGTTGCGCCAGAAGCAACAGCGGTAAGAGTAGTACCGTTAATGGTAACAACTTCACCAACCAGAATATTGCTAGCACCGAAGTTAAGACTTAGAGAGCCTTTAGTTGCAGCAGTCTCAACTTCAGCAACAGCAGCAGTAGTTGAAAGAGAACCGTTCAGAAGTTTCACGCCGTTGAAGTTTGTAGCTCCGGTCAGACGATCTATTTCGGTTGAGAGAGCCTGGAATTCCTGATCAAGATAACCACGGTCAGTATCGGTTAATGAACCGGAACCAGCTTGTAGTGAAATAGCTTTCTGACGTTGAAGAATTTCTGTTACTTGCGAAAGCGCGCCGTCAGCTACCTGAAGCAGCGATGTACCTTGCGAAGCGTTGGTAAGAGCAGTTCTAAGTGCCAATACCTGTGTTTTGAGTGATGTACCAGTTGAAAGAGCAGCTACGTCGTCAGACGCTTTCACGATACGGTTACCGCTGGAAAGACGCGATACTGAAGATGAAGATGATGCTGAAGCTGCTCCAATATTTGCCTGCGCGAAATACGCAGAAATATTGGTATTAATTGAATTAGCCATGATTTTTCTCCTACTTGGACGTTAAAGTTTATAAAGGAGCTAATTGCTCCGGTTAACCATGCAGCCAAACTGACCACACATAAACCCATTATCAACAAACATCATTAATAATAGGTTAACGAGGCAGATATTTTTTGTTTTTTTATCAGAAAAGCAAACCAAGCAGGCGGTTTTCCTTATTCCAGCCGGTCTCTTCATATATCCGTAGAGAAAAGCTCGGGTCAGCCAGATGCTCTAAGAAGCGCGACAGACTCTGAACCACCCTAATCACATCATCTTGATGTAACTTTCCATCATTGATACTATATATTGACATTAATGCAAGCTTTAAAATTGCCAACCGCACTCCGATGATAGTAATGCGTTCCGGTAAATTTCCTCCCAGACCAGCAAAAGGATATAGTGACGCAGAAATTTGCGCCCCCAGCCACCGCTTTAAAAGTGGCGTATAAGTTTCCTGCATTTCATTTTTCCATAATGCCTGCAAATTATTATAAGCATCCAAACTTTCATCACTGGTGTGAATCAAAACATTTTCCCAATCCAGTTTTACGCGCAAAGCTTTTTCCATCTCTGAAATAGTTTGTTGCAAACGCGGTGGTATATTTTTTTTGGAAGCAACAACCAAACCACATAATGAGTGCAGTAAATTAAATGGATCATTTATATTTTTCTCTGGCGCAGGCAGCGAACTATCCGCCAACCGTAAATACATTGAAGCAGCTCCCAGCCAACCTTTTTTTTCCATCCTTGTCAGCGAACGTGATGCGCTGCTGATACGCGCAAAAATCTGTTCCGCGCTTGCCGCCTCATCTTCCGTAGCAGCGATAAATAATTTATGGATATTAAGCGCATCTTCGCGCGATAAACCATCTGCCAGAATATTTTTTATTTCCTGCGGCACGCGCGAAGGAATCGCCTCTTCAATAGCAAATGGATTTTCGCCATAGAGCGCGATCCTCGCAATTTCCGGACATGACATAGTAGCAGTTATGATATTCATCTCACCCGCAGCCCGTGTAATGCGCGGATAGGAATAGCAAGCATCACCTAAAAATTTCTCGCCATATTTAATATGGACACCACATTTCCCACCATCAAATTTCACGCAATAACCAGTTTGCGTATCTTTCTTCATTATAAATGTTTGGTCATAATCTTCCTCAACCGCATCAAGCAACTCCGGCGCATCTTTTTTGTATTTCTCATAGGTCACTAAGTCCATCTGCATCGACCAGTGTTTGCAGCACGTGTCCGGACATTTGTCCGTAGTGCAGACAAATTCAGAAACCAATTTTGTACGAAGTTGTGTGGTCAAGTAATCCTCCCTTTTTTGCCTCTCCCGCAAGAAAGTAGGGCTTTTGTTTTTAACTCTGCTAAAACCACTTTCCCATCAAGCACCCTACCAGCAGCAATATCATCCATGCCCTTTTCAATCTCTGCCTTAAGCCATTTATTCTCGCCTTCTCGACTTCTCATTTTCTAAACTCAAAACTCAGCACTCAAAACTCAATTAGGTCTTTTCATCTGTTCTGGGCTATCCAGTGAAAACACCGGTATCTTTATCAGGAAACGTTCTTTAAATTCCGTTTCCATTTCATATTCGCCGGTCATTATTCCGGAAGTGGTACGCAACGCCGCGCCGCTAGTATAGCGGAACGTATCACCCGGCTCCAGAACCGGCTGTTCACCAATCACCCCTGTCCCGCGCACCTCCTGCACTGCTCCTGTCGCGTCAGTGATATGCCAGCGGCGATTAAGCAGCTGCACTTTTTCTTCACCGATATTATCAAGCTGGACAGAATAAGCCCAGACATAGTGACGCGCCTCAGGATCTGATTGCAAATCAAGATAAGCCGGATAAACCGTAACTTTAATATTTCTCGTAGTCTGGCTGTACATGGTGATTAGTAGTTGGTGATTAGTGGTTTGTGATTAATTTGGATTACACCAATCACCAACCACTGTCCACTATTCACTAGCTCTTAAGTAAACTAAAAAATTCCTGACGCGTACGCGGGTCGCTCTTGAACAAGCCAAGTAATTTGCTGGTCTGCATCACTGTCCCGTGTTTACGCACCCCGCGCATGGTCATGCACATATGCGTTGCTTCAATCACCACCGCCACACCCTTCGGCTGTAAAATATCATTGAGGGTATTAGCAATTTGTGAAGTTAGTTTCTCCTGAATCTGCAAACGATTAGCATACATATCAACAAGGCGCGCCAGCTTGCTAAGACCAATAACCTTGCAACCGGGAAGATAAGCGACATGCGCCTTGCCGGTAAACGGCACCATGTGATGTTCGCAGTGCGAATTAAAATTTATATCGCGCAGCACCACCATTTCATCATAGCCATCAACTTCCTTAAAAGTGCGGTTCAGAATCTCGCGCGGGTCAGTTTCATAGCCGTTGAATAATTCTTCATACGATTTCACCACCCGCTTCGGCGTATCCAGCAAACCTTCACGCGCCGGATCATCCCCCGCCCAGCGCAGCAAAACCCGCACCGCCTCTTCCGCCTGCTCGCGTGTGGGTTTTTGTGATTTTATAATATTTTCTGGCATGGAAAACCTTTTAGATAAAAAGATAATAAGATGAATGGATTTACAATATTTTCTTTCAAAAAGGAATCGAATATTATAACTTGGAAATATTCTAATCATCCAATAATCTTATCATCCAATAATCTTATCATCTAAACTTATGATAAAAAACACAATTCCTTTCATCGATTTGCGCGGCAAAACGCCCATTGACCTGCTGCGCGCCTATCCGGACACGGCAAAGACTCTGGTGCTCGCAGCCCGCAAAAGCTATGGCTATTTTTCGCATCTGGCAAGCAGCCTCATCCTGCCTTTTGCTGATAAGAAATCACACGCATGGCTGACGGGAACGCGCAATCCTTTCCTGCATGAAATCGAATCATTCGACAGCATCCTCGGCATCCGCGGCATATATTCACTCAACCTATCCTATGAATGGGGCTGCACCAGCGGCGCATATAGCAACGATGAAAATGTCAGCCTGATGCGGGTCTTAGATTGGCCATTCCCCAAGCTCGGCAAGCATGTCATGGTAGTTTTGCAGGAGGGCAAGGCCGGTGATTTTTACAACGTAACCTGGCCAGGCATTTCCGGCATATTCAACGCCATGGCACCTGGGCGTTTCAGTGCTGCCTTAAACCTCGCGCCAATGCGTCGCTATAGCAGGAACATGATTGCCGATTGGTTCAAAAATCGTAAAGCAGCACAGTCACAAACCGGCCTGCCACCAGCCCATTTGCTGAGGCAGGTTTTTGAGCAAGCATCTGATTATAATTCGGCGAAGGAAATGCTGGCAAAAACTCCTATTGCCGTTCCCGCCATCTTTATACTCACCGGACTTAAATACAGCGAAGGCTGTGTCATAGAACGCACCGAAGATTCGGCGGAAATCCGTGAAATCGGAGCTGACCAGCAAGTAGTTGCCAGTAACCAATTTCAAAGCGAAATGGAAAAAGATAAGAAACCATATAAATTCCGCGCCCGCCCGTTTTTCAATAGCGAAGGTCGTTGGCAACAGGCCTGCAAATTACAGGGACATGAAATAAATTCTAATTTTTCATGGCTCACCGCGCCTATCCTGAACCCGTTCACCCGCCTGTGCCTGATTGCTGACGCAGCAACCGGAAAACTCTCCGTGCAGGGTTTTGAAGGCATAACCGCCGTAACCGAGATATTCAATCTGCCAGATAAAATATAATAATTCCGCACTCACCCTTGTCACCCCGCATTTATTGCGGGGTCTGGGGCAACAAATTCCGTCTTTGGTTTTTTTTCCAGATACCGCATCAAGTGCGGTATGACAAATCAATGGTATACGACTATTGAACTTGCTTCTAATGCAGATTGGAGAGGCAAGGGCTGGAATGAACTCCAATATTTTGTTTCACCTAACAAAAAGCAATGCTAGAATCAAAAAATGACAAATCCAATATCTCCTTTTTCCAACGAACTAAAGCGCGTTATCCGCGCTTTTGGTTATTCAATAGAGGGAATAAAAGCCGGCTGGGGTGAAGCCGCCTTCCGCACCGAGATTATCATAACTGCTTTCGCCCTGCCCTTTGCTTTTATCATCACTCAAGACACAAGCGAGCGAGCCATTTTAATTGGCAGCCTGTTTCTGGTTCTGATTGTCGAGCTGCTCAACACTGCGGTGGAAGTAGCAATAAACCGCATCTCCACCGAGATACACCCCCTCTCGAAAAAGGCTAAAGACATAGCCAGCGGTGCAGTTCTGCTCAGCCTTGCAAATGCTCTCATAATCTGGCTGGTGGTGCTATGGAACTAGACGGACTGGATCTTGAAAAAGCCCTTAAGTATAAATTATTTACTAACCGCCGTTTCCTGCCAATGTTCCTGTCCATTTGCCTTGGCATATTCAACGACAACCTGATTCGTTCCGGTCTTGTGGTACTCATCACCTACGCTTCCAAACATAATATTGAACTCACCATGCAACCGGAAATTCTGGTAACGATATGTTACGCGCTTCTGGTAACTCCCATGGTTTTATTTTCATCAATCGCCGGAGAAATCGCCGATAAATACGAGAAATCCCGCCTGATAGTCATAACCAAAATCGCCGAGATTTTTATTGTTATCGGCGCGGGCTATGGCTTTTACCATAATGACATCAACCTGCTCATGATAATTTTATTTATAAGCGGAACCCACTCCGCCTTCAACATCCCCATCAAATTCAGCATCCTGCCCCAACATCTGAAACGCGAAGAGCTTCTGGTCGGTAACGGCTTCATCGCCAGTGGCAGTTATCTTGCCATTCTCATCGGCATGATAGTAGGCGGAATTATTGTAGAATCTCCTGATAATTTAATTGGGATAGTCGCCATTGCAGTCGCCGTAATCGGCTTCATCGCCAGCCTTTTTGTTCCGCGCGCACCTTCCGCCCATCCGCACACACAAATCAGCTTCAATCTGTGGAAAGGCAGCCGCAACATAATGGCTTATGCCTGGCGCGACGAAACCCTGATGCGCACCATCCTCGCCCTCTCCTGGTTCATCACCGTTGGCTCGATATATATTTCCCAGTTCGCCAATTATGCACGCGGCGTAATCCACGCCGACAATGAGGTATACATATTATTTCTGACTGTGTTTTCAGTAGGAATCGCGATAGGCTCGTTGCTTTGCGATAAATTGTTGAAAAGCCAGATCTCCACCCGCTTCACCTCCATATCGGCAATAGGAATCGCGCTGTTCACCGGGCTTATGATCTATTTCACTCCTGACGCTCCTGAAAGTGGCAGGTTGATGAACATAACTGAATTTTTTAGCGTGAACAGTCACCTGCTGGTAGTTGGTTGCATGTTGTTGGTTGCCATATGCGGCGGGCTTTATATCGTACCGCTTTACGCGCTATTGCAGTCACGCACAACCCCCAGCCATCGCTCGCAGATAATCGCTGCCAGCAACCTCAGTGACTCACTGGCAATGACAATAGCCGCCATAATTTCCGCAATATTATTATCATATGGACTAGGCGTAAAAGATTTGTTTATTATAGTCGCAGTTTTAACTTTAGGCGTGGCGTGGTATGTCCGAAAAATCGTTGCATAACTTAATCCCCGTGCTTGACACGGGGTCTAGTATACCCATTCCAACTGAAGAGTTGGGATGGGTATACGAAAATCGAGACCGAAAGTCCGATTTTTCGCCGCGTAGCGAGCGTACGCACTTCACAAATTTCCAATTTTTGAAGTGCAAAAGGTATAATATCTCAACCTATGTTACTCTTAATCACCCTGAAATCTTCTACTTGCATTATACCAAAAATAGGTATATATTATGAGTGACTGGATAGTAAACTTTACCAATAAAGCTAAAAAACAATCAGATAAACTTCCAAAACGTGAGCAAGACACTCTAATAACTCTCACTCAGGACTTACAGTTAAATGGAGCTGTTTTACCAGATTGGCCTAATTACTCAAAGCTTGGTGGAAATCGTTATCATTGTCATTTGAGTTACAAATGGGTGGCATGCTGGACAATAGAAAATAAAAAAATAAAATTGATTGAAATATATTACGTAGGGAGTAGAGAAAATGCGCCATATTGAAGAAATTACAATTACAATTAAAGGGCTAACAGCAAAGCCAGAAATATATACCGTTCCTAAAAAAATTGGACGTGAGCTGGTTTCATATATTGAAGAAATAAATAACGAAGACAGCATCCCCGCACATGTAGTATTTCCAGTACTAACAGATGATGTAAAACGCCCTGCAACTATACTTCGTGGGCTGCGTTACCGTGAGAATTTGACACAAAAACAACTTGCCGAAAAACTAGGAATACATCAACATCATCTTTCAGAAATGGAAAATGGTAAACGTTCCATAGGCAAAGAAATGGCAAAAAAACTTTCAGAAACACTTCGCGCCAACTGGAAAATATTTTTATAGGAACTACAACTTCCTTACAACATGGACATGAGTACACTTGGAAACACCCATATCGACATTGGGTATTTACTTCAAAAAAATCTGAACTTGATAGGGAGCTTACAAAAAGAAAATAAACCCCGTTGTGGCTATGCTTAAAAGCGTATTCTAAGTGGAACTTAGAACTTCGCGCACAACAGGGCAAACTCAATATACTACATTTTTTGTTTTCCATAAAGACAAAAATTGTTAATTATAAAATCAAGCTTATAGGAACTAAAACATATGAAAAAATTTGAAGAATCATTTCTCCGCCCCACCCTCACCTTCCTTTTAAAAGCCCTGTACCGTGTTGAAATTCACGGGCTGGAAAATTACCACGCCGCAGGCGAAAAAGTGGTTATCGCCTCCAACCATCAATCCTTCCTCGACCCCCTCTTGCTCTCGGTTTTTATTCCTGAAAAACCAGCCTTCGCCATGAATGTCCATCAGGCGAATAAATGGTATTTCCGCTGGGTGGATTTGCTGCTCAAGACCTATAAAATTGATCCACTCGCCCCGATGTCGATGAAAACAATGATGACCGATGTCAAGAAGGGTGCGAAGCTGGTTATTTTTCCGGAAGGGCGCATCACCACCACCGGTGGCATCATGAAAATTTATGACGGCACTGGGCGTATCATCGAAAAAACCGGAGCAACGCTTCTTCCAGTGCATATCAACGGCGCGCAATATTCTAAATTCGGCAAGCTTGGGAAGAAACTCCGTACTCGTTTTTTTCCTAAAATAACCATCACCTTCCTGCCACCCAAAAAATATGCGGAAGGCGAAGAAATTTCCGCGCTTGCTATTTATGAAGTGATGACCAATGCCGCCTTTACTTCCTCCAATTATCGCCGTCCGCTGCTTTCAGCGATTCTGGAAGCTTCCGCAAAATATGGTGACACCCATAAAATCGCAACCGATATAACCCGCACGAGCATTAGCTATCACCAGCTTTTCACCCGCGCCTTTATTCTGCAGGAAAAATTAAAGCCACAACTTGCAGAACAGTATTTTGTAGGTGTCCTGCTTCCTAATGCTCTCGGCGCGCTGGTTACTTTCATGTCGCTACAGATGCTTGGGAAAGTCCCTGCCATGCTTAATTTCTCGGCTGGCGAAAAAAATATCCTGAGTGCCATGGACATGGCAACGGCAAAGACTGTCCTCACTTCGCGTGCCTTCATTGAAAAAGGGAAACTGGAGCATATCGCCGCCGCACTCGAGAAAAATTACAAAGTGATTTATCTGGAAGATATTCGTCCGACCGTTACCATTTCTGATAAGTTGAAAGGTTGGATCCAAGCAACATTTGCCAAAGAAACCCTGAATGAAATAATCGCTAAAACCGATGCTGAATCTCCAGCCGTGATTTTATTTACCTCAGGCTCGGAAGGCACTCCCAAAGGCGTTGCCCTGTCGCACAGCAACATTATTGCCAACATCAACCAAGCCTGCTCGGTTCTCGATTTAACCCCGTCTGACATATTATTCAACGCCATGCCGGTGTTCCATTCCTTTGGCCTTACCATCGGCATGCTCCTGCCACTGATGCGTGGAATAAATATGTTCCTATACCCAAGCCCAGTGCATTACCGCGTTATTCCAGAATTAATCTATGACATTGATGCAACGGTAATGCTCGGCACTGATACATTTTTCAATGGCTATGCCCGCTATGCTCATCCTTATGATTTCCGCTCAGTCCGCCTCGCGGTTGCTGGCGCGGAAAAACTCAAGGAATCAACCAAGAATCTTTATGCTGATAAATTCGATGTGAATATATTGCAGGGCTACGGCGTGACCGAAGCCAGTCCGGTAATTTCCTTCAACACATTGATAGAACATAAAACCGGCAGTGTTGGTCGTGCTTTCCCCGGCATTGAGTGTAAGCTTGAACCAGTAACAGGCATGGAGCGCGGTGGCAGATTGCTTGTCAAAGGGGCAAACATAATGCTCGGTTATATCAAAGCCGACAAGCCCGGCATAATCCAGCCACAAGGCGAGTGGTATGACACTGGCGACATCGTCGAAATTGATGAAAACGGGTTTATTACTATCGCTGGACGCGCTAAACGCTTCGCCAAAATCGCCGGCGAAATGGTTTCGCTGATGGTTCCAGAAGAATTAGCACTGCATCTATTCCCTGAAGTAGCCCACGCCGCAATCTCCGCTCCCGACGACAAAAAAGGCGAACATATAGTTTTATATAGCGAATGTGCAACCTTAACCCGCGAATCACTGCAAGCAGCCGCCAAAGAAAAAGGCATACCAGAAATTGCCCTGCCTAAACATATCATCCATATCGCGGAAATTCCCCGCCTCGGCACTGGCAAGATTGATTATCCAGAATTGGGAAGAAAAATGGCAGAAAAATCATAACTTGCGTCATTGCGAGAAAACGTAGTTCTCGCGGCAATCCAGTATTTACAATATGCGGAAAGAACTGGATTGCCATCCCCGCCAATTCTTCCAAGCAAGGTTGGGCGGGGACAGGCTTGCTAAAGCTCCTCGCATGACGATCGCATAAGGTGTAGTAGATCACCTAAACGGATAGCTTAAATATCCCCACAAAGTCTGAGTTATTGGAATTTCATTTGGTCGCTGATAAATTCCATATTCCTTTGGTAACTTTCCTTTTGGATGGTAAAAACTGCCAAAGGCAAGGTCAATAAACGGAAAAATCACCGAGAAATTCTTGTTAAAAGCTTCTGTTTCCAGCTTGGCATGATGCCAGCGATGAAAGTTCGGGCTACCAACAAGATAGCGCAGGAAACTTGGATATTCCAAATTCAAATTCAAATGCGTAAATAAATTGAAAAAAAACATCCCCATTGAAGCATAGACTATTCCATCACCACTAAAACCAAGGAGGTACATAACTGGTATGGTAAAAACGGTGTCCACAAACAGTTCACTGGGGTGAAGCCGCGCGCTCGTCAACCAGTTCACATCATTTGCGCTATGATGCACCGCGTGAGTTTGCCACATAAAATTATGGGTAAAACGATGCCTGATATATACTTTAAGATCCAGCAACAACAACCCGATAAAAACCTGTAAAAAAAACGGCAATATTTGGATTTCACTGTCGAATATCTGATATGGGATTAATTCTTTCACCGTATGCGTAAAAAACAATACTACCACGAAATAAATAAATGGCTGAAAAAATATCCCATTCACCAGCATAAGCCAGAGTTCGGCTCTTTTTTCCTGATTAAACGGCTGCATGTTCTGGATAGGTCGTAGGCGCTCAACAGCAAGGAATATAAGCATGCACAATACTATTTGTATTACAAATAATAGTGTTTCCGTTGCCCACTCGGCACTCATTACTGAAATATCTAACTGCATAATTACGTATATTATATCAAAATGACTTGTTATACTCAAAGCAGTTCAAGAATTGGCTAGACAACCGAGACGAAGTGTAGAAAAACTACACGAGTTGAAGGTTAACAACGCCAATTCTTGAAATGAGAAGAGTATATTAAAGATAATGCTATTAAATTGCTACCAATAATGCACGTTTTATAAGGATAATCAAATATGACCACACTCAGGCACGACTGGCAAAAAAACGAAATAATATCTTTGTTTGCGTTGCCATTTAATGATTTGCTGTTTCGCGCCCATAGCGTTCACCGTGAGAATTTCGCGCCTAATGAGGTGCAGATAAGCACCCTTCTTTCCATAAAAACTGGCGGTTGCGCCGAGGATTGCGCTTACTGCCCGCAAAGCGTTTCTGCTGATTCGGGCGTTAAAGCTGAAAAGCTTATGAAAAAAGAAGCCGTGCTTGCCGAAGCGCGAAAAGCCAAAGACGCTGGCGCATCCCGTTTCTGCATGGGTGCGGCGTGGCGTTCGCCCAAAGACCGCGATATTGAAAATGTCGCTGACATCATAAAAGGCGTAAAAGAATTAGGCATGGAAACCTGCGCCACACTCGGCATGCTCGATGCTGGTCAAGCGCGTAAGTTGAAAGATGCAGGGCTGGATTACTACAACCATAACCTCGACACTTCCGAAGAGTTTTACAGCGAAATCATCACCACCCGCACCTATCAGGACAGGCTCGATACCCTTGCCAATGTCCGTGACGCGGGCATGAATGTTTGCTGCGGTGGCATCGTAGGAATGGGCGAAGGCCTGACCGACCGCGCTGGGCTGTTGCAAACCCTCGCCAACCTGCCAAAACACCCAGAAAGCGTGCCTATCAACCTGCTGGTGCAGGTTGAAGGAACAAAACTAGCGGGGCGCGCCGAGCTGGACGCTTTTGAGTTTGTCAAAACAATTGCCGTTGCGCGCATCCTTATGCCACAATCTTTCGTGCGCCTTTCCGCTGGGCGTGAAGAAATGAACGAGCAAACTCAGGCATTATGTTTCTTCGCGGGTGCAAATTCCATTTTCTATGGCGAAAAACTGCTCACCACCGCCAACCCTGAAGCAGAAAGCGACCGCGCCCTCTTTGCCAAACTTGGGCTAGAACCTATGCAGCTAGAGTGTAAGCACGAAACAGAAGCTGCGTGATTAAATTATCCCTAAATTTTTATTGACTGATCATCTCACCGCTGGCGCATCATTGGCATATTAGTCATTTCACCGGTGGCTTGCGCATCAGGCATTGGCATATTATTAATATGCACCCCATCGGAGGTTGGCGCATCAAGCATTGGCATATTAGTATGCATCTCACCAGTTGGGATTTGTACTTCCTGTTCTTCTTGAGAGGAAGAGCCGTTTCCATATCCTCCTATGGTGTGACTGTCCTCACTAACACCCATCACAGGCATCACCGCCCCTTCAACCTGAGCTAGTTGTTGAGTGCTTGTCGCTGGAACCTTCTCAACAGCATAGGCAGAAAATGCAGAAAATATAATTCCTAAAGTTATAAAATATTTCATTTGCCGTATCCTTTAATATTTCGTCTGTTAAAAATTAATATGCATTTTATAGCGTCTGGTTAAACCAGCATCTGTGATTATATGGCAAATGCTGATTTAAGCAATCATTAATTTCATAAAATCTTCACATAACTGTAACAATTGGCAAATACCTGAAAATCCACGTTTCTTCTCCTCTCCCCCTGCGGGAGAGGAAATTATTGAAATATCTGCTTCATATCCCGAGAACCGTGTAACACCCTAACCACATCAATCCCATTTTTTTGTGGAATATAAAAAACCAGATAATTACCCACTGGAAGGTATTGTCTCAGTTTGAATTTTAACTATTCTATCAATGCTTGACCGCTTATGCAAGCCTATGTAATAATTACCTCAAAATAAGGAGGTGTTTATGACTGACTGGCAAATGTATCTGCTGCCTTTTGTAATCGGTGGTGCGCTAGGGATGCTTTATAATATATCCGACAAGATGGATAAAATTTATAAAATCCTATTAGAGCGTCATAAAAATGACTAAAAAACCCAAAAGACCCCGCGACCTTAACCAGCTTGCCAAAAGCATAGTGGATATTGCTGCTGGTGAAAGGGATGATAAGCCAGTTGATGATGGTAAGAATCCTGCTGCCGTTGCCTTAGGTAAACTCGGTGGTGCAAAAGGCGGTAAGGCTAGGGCTAACAGCTTAACACCTGAGCAGCGAAAAAAGATAGCCTCTGATGCCTCAAAAAAAAGGTGGGAAAATAAAAAACAAACTTAGTGCTTGCGTACCTGCTTGTTTGTGTGCTAGTGTATGTCCGTATTAATTAACTTGGAGTTATTTATGGATATGTGTAAGCCGTTGCTATCAAGGCTGGAAGCCATTAAGAGCGAGTTTAGCGTGTTAGAATCACAGCTAGCCAATCTCCGCGTTGAAGCAAAGGACATCGAGGCGGCACTGCGTGTTTTCAACCGATATTCATCAGAAGAAACTGACAAAACCATTATATTGAATGAGATGCAGTCCAGTTCTGCCATTAATCTAACCGATGCCATAATCGAAGCGGTCACGCATTATGGAGCAAACGGCGCGGCATCTGCTGAAATTCAGAATTATATGAAAGATAAGTATGGTATAGAAGCAAAATCCACTACCCTATCTGTTACGATTCAACGCCATCGTCAAAAGGGACGTATCGTTAATCGTAATAATCGCTGGTTTCTGTCGTCACTTGCTCCCCAAGAGGGAGCGGTGACAAAGAAAACCCCTGTGTTAGAAGCACAGGGGAATATTAACAACTTATTCTGAGGTAATTGAAAGGAGCAACTTATGGTTAGATATATTTAGGACTGCGTAGTAGGTAAAACCTGCGTGGAGGGATATTTTTTAATATACCCTCCCGCAGTCCGTTATCTGCTCTTCTCCCCTCCATTTATACATATACAGACTATCAAGTCAACCTTTATTTCACCCATCCAAGAGATAGGGTAAAGGTGATTTATTATGTCAAATTTACAAGATACATAAGCATATCAGCTTATGTAAAATGTTTGTCTTTTTCTATTGACAATGCTTATTCGGTCAAGCATAATGTTCATATTGAAACAAGCAATGAGTATCTTATGAACAAACTTACTTTACAAAAACGCGCACAAATCCTCGGTATGCTTGTAGAAGGCAATAGCCTTCGTGCCACAAGCAGGATGGCTGATGTATCAATAAATAGCGTAACTAAAATACTTGTAGATGTTGGTTCTGCTGCTGCGGAATATCAATATAATAACCTTCGCAACCTTCCTTGTAAGCGTGTACAGGTTGGTGAAATCTGGTCATTTTGCTATGCTAAAGCAAAGAATGTGGAAAGTGCTAAATCAGCTCCGCAAGATGCTGGTGACGTATGGACATGGACTGCTATTTGTGCAGATACAAAAATAATCCCAAGCTGGTTAGTCGGCAGCCGTGACGCTGAGTGTGCAAATGAGTTTGTACAAGATATTGCTGACCGCATGGCTAATCGTATCCAGCTTACCAGTGACGGCTATAAACCATATTTAGAAGCTGTTGAAGGTGCGTTCGGTAATGATGTTGATTATGCAATGCTAGTTAAAATGTATGGTAATCCAGTTGAAGGGCAAAAGCGTTATAGCCCTGCGAATTGCACTGGTGCTATCAAAAAATTGGTTATTGGCAAGCCAGATGCTAAAAATGTATCTACTAGCCATGTTGAACGTCAAAATCTTACTATGCGTATGGGTATGCGTCGCTTCACAAGGCTAACTAACGGATTTTCTAAAAAAATAGAAAACCATGAACATGCTATAGCACTACATTTTATGCATTATAACTTTGGTAGGATACATAAAACTTTGCGTGTTACCCCAGCTATGGAAGCTGGTATTGCTAATCATGTATGGACTTTAGAAGAAATCGCCAATTTGGTAAAAGAAGAATTGCCTAAAAAGCGTGGGAGCTATAAAAAGAAAGAAAATTCAAACTGAGACACTACCCACTGGAAAACTACGCAGCTTCTTTATTAATTCGCCACGCGCTTCGCCTATATTGGGATACTCAGAAATAGCCAAACAAGTTTCCTGAATTAAATCAAGGAATCCATCTGCATTTAGTGGGTTATCCTGCGCTATATACCACCAGATTTCATCAAGGTCTTTTTCCGCCTGTGCGCGGATAAGCAGCCGTGACATTATGATTTCTTTTTCATAGCAGTCAGTTTCTTGCGCCCGCGCGCCTTAATATTTTCTATATTCATAGGCTTAGGTTCACCACTATCAATTCCCAACTGAATTTGTTTGCGTAATTCTTCCAGTTTTATTGATCGCTCATTATCCCTTTCTTCCAACAACCTTAAAGCATCGCGAATAACCTCGCTTGCAGAGTGATACGAGCCACTAGCGAGTTTATTTTTAACCATTTCTTCAAAATGCGGGGTAAGGGAAATATTCATATTTTGCTCCATTAATAACAATAATTGCTAATTATTGTTATATATTAAATTACACAATAATACAAATTACAAATAGCTTCTTTTAACCTTTTTTTCTATAACCTCAACCATGAAACTGGAAAACCACCATATCTGGCTACCCTATGCCCAAATGCAGACTGCGCCCGAACCGCTTCCCGTAACTTCGACCAGCGGCTGCAAAATCAAGCTGTCGGACAGTCGCGAACTGATAGACGGAATTTCCTCATGGTGGAGTGCCTGTCACGGTTATAACCACCCGCACATAGTGCAGGCTATGGAAAAGCAGTTGCAGCTCATGCCGCATATAATGTTTGCCGGACTCACCCACGAACCAGCAACCACCCTAGCCAGCCGCCTGTGCGCCATCACTCCTGACGGACTCAACAAAGTTTTTTTTGCCGATTCCGGCTCGGTGGCAGTGGAAATCGCGCTTAAAATCGCCCTGCAATATTGGCGTAATGTTGGCAAGCCGCTTAAAGATCGTTTTATCTGTTTCAAGAATGGCTATCATGGCGATACTCTCGGCGCAATGTCGGTTTCCGATCCCGAAAAATCGCTGCACAAAGCCTTCCGCAATTCCGTTATCAAACAATATGTGCTGGATATACCCAGCGATGAATATAGTTTTGCTGAGTTTGACAGCCTGCTCGCTGGAGTGCAGGGCAATATCGCGGGCATCATCCTCGAGCCACTGGTTCAAGGCGCGGGTGGTATGTTGTTCCATAGTGCCGACACAGTTTCCGAGATTTACCGCATTGCCAAGAAACATAACATACTCTTCATCGCTGACGAAATCGCCACAGGTTTTGCCCGCACTGGCTTTATGTTCGCCTGTGACGAAGCGGGAATTTCGCCGGACATAATGTGTATCGGCAAAGCCCTAACCGGTGGTGCGATAACTCTTGGTGCAACCCTCACTACTGATGAAATTTTTAATGCTTTCTTGAGCGACAATCCAGAAGATGCTTTTATGCACGGTCCTACTTTTATGGCAAACCCTCTGGCATGTTCCGCTGCTAATGCCTCGCTGGATTTATTTGAGAACGAGCCACGCCTATCGCAGGTGGAAAAAATCGAGACGCAATTGGCAGCCGAACTCGCGCCTTGCAAAAATTTAAGTGGCGTGGTTGACGTGCGCGTTAAAGGCGCAATCGGCGTGGTGCAGGTTGATACAGCCAAAATTGATATTTACGCCCTGCGCCCAGAATTTGTAAAGCGTGGCGTATGGCTGCGTCCGTTCAAGGATGTGATATATACCATGCCACCACTCACCATCAGCAGCAATGAACTAAGCTCGATTACAAATGCGATTAAGGATGTACTTAACACGTAAATACGTAGCTCGTAACTCGTAGTTACATCAACGAACTACGCCCCTAACTCACGAACGTCCCTACAGGTGGAGTAGCTGGAAAAGTAAGAGTAACCAGTGTTCCTTTACCAAGCTCACTGTCAATATGGATCGAACCGTTATGCAGCTCCATCAACTTCTTGGTAAGCGGCAATCCGAGTCCAGTACCTTCATACTTACGGTTAAGCCCACTATCCACCTGACCGAAACTTTTGAAGGCATACACAATATCTTCCTTTGTCATCCCGATACCGGTATCAGAAATCATAACCATAAATTCTTTAAATTCACCGCCCTCTTCCTTACCGCGCACAGCAATATGCACTTTTCCACCCTCATGCGTGAATTTAACTGCATTGGAAAGGATATTAAGAACAATCTGAATAAAGCGCAACCTGTCCACCACCAAAGGCGGGAACATCTTAGGAATATCGGAAGTAACCGACACACCACCACGCTGGGCGCGTTCGGTAATGATGGTTATACATTTGTTGATCGCCTTGCCGATATGCACTTCTTCATAACTAAGTACCAGCTTACCGGCTTCAGCTTTTGAAAGATCGAGAATATCATTGATAATATCCAGAAGATGTGCGCCGGATTCATTAATATCCTTGGCATATTCAAGATATTTGCCATCACCAAGCGGGCCAAACAACTGGTTCATGAGTATTGATGAAAAGCCGATAACCGCATTAAGCGGCGTGCGTAATTCATGGCTGATATTAGCGAGGAATTGTGATTTGGCACGGTTAGCATTTTCCGCCGCATCCTTGGCTTTTTCCAGCTCGTCATATTGCTTTTTAAGCTGAGCGTTGCGCGCGTCAATTTCCGATAACATCTCATTGAAAGAATTAGTAAGGATCACCAGCTCATTATTAAAGTCATTCTTATTATCGCCAAGCACCGCCGCCCGTATTGAATAATTTTTATCAGCCGAAACCTGTTTTGCAGTATCAGAAAGGTTAAGTATCGGGCGCGATATGCTGCGCTGCAGATTAATAGCAAGAAAATAAGAAATCAGCAGTCCAAAAATAACAATTGCAAAAGCCACCACAATCTGCTTTTCAATATATTCTTCAACTTCTTCCAGTGTCGATTCCAGATAAATATACCCAACCAGTTCCTCACCTTTATGAACCGGTTTCATAATTTCAATATTATTGTTTTTGATAAGCTTCCACTGACCAACAACGACCGGACATTTAATCTCCTCACCAAAAATTTTGTTAGCGTAACGCGCGAAGAATGCCCCATCCTTATTAAAAAGACATGCCTGTATAATTGTTTGTTTCACTGCAAAAACATTCAGGCTTTCATCAGCTCGCTGGTTATCATCGAACACTAACGCCGCAGTATTGCGATCCCCAACGATAGATGCTGAAACATCAAGCTCGCCGATAAGGTTATTCCGTATATTATAAACACCAATGATTGATATTGCTAAAACTGTAATCAGCACCGAAATACTGCTGATAGCCATGATTATTAAAGTAAGACGCTGTTTAATTGATAGATTGTTTAATCTAAACATACGTTTTCCCTAATCATCAATAACTTCGAATACTGATTTCATTTCCAGCATCAATGGGTCGGCCTTTAGTCCTGCCCTTTCTATAGCGGCTTTATTAATCACAGGCTTAATTGTTCTACCCTGAGGGAACATAACCATACCGCCACGTTCAATAAAATCAGGCGCATCACTAAAAGTGAGCACTGGTTTTCCTTTAAGCACAGCCAATGCATCTTTATATTCTTCACTTTCTGCAGCCCCTATAAACAGAGCATGGCAATGTGAACTAATATTACTGAGTTTGCTTTCTTTAACAAGGCTTATGTTCTGTACAGAACTCGCTCTATCCAGAATTGGGTTATCCCCAAGAACACAAACTTCAATTTTAGGCTCTTTAGATATAGGGGTTATAAATCCAATAATCTTTGAAATAAAGATTACTTTCACCCTATACCCAGTATCATCATCCGCCAAGGCAGAAGAAGCCGTTAAACTTGATAAAGTAAAAACGCAGGCAATCAGACCATGTGATAAAGAACGTCGTAGCATAAATTAATATTTCCAAGTCATATTGCCGTAGGCGATTTCCAAATAATATTGCCGTAGGCGATTTCCGAAATAATATGCCGTAGGCGGTAGATTTTTTTTAACTTTTTTCGCAGGCGGACAAATAGCAAAGTTAGTATCTAATAACAATACCTAAAAAAGTTAGACACTAGAGATTATTATAATATAGTTTAAATTTAGTTAATACTTGCTCTCCCCAATCCCTAATCCCTAATCCCCAATCCCTAATTGTGCTTGCTACTGCTTACATTTCCTAATAAATTGCCCTCTATGAAAATTATAAATGACTTTGAGACCCTGCAGCAATCCTTGCTGGAGCTGGCGCAATCCGGAAAGAAAGTCGCGCTCGTTCCGACTATGGGCGCGCTGCACACCGGACATGGCTCGCTGATAACCACAGCATTGGAGAGTGCCGATATTGTGGTGGTTAGTATTTTCGTAAATCCCACTCAGTTTGCGCCGACCGAAGATCTGGATAAATACCCGCGCACATTGGATGCAGACGCAGAACTGGCTAAAACCCTTGGAGCTTCCATCATCTATGCGCCAAGCGTGGAAGATATGTATCCGGAAGGTTTCACAACCACAATAAGTGCCGGAAAAATCAGCACCATATTATGCGGCAAATTCCGTCCCGGTCATTTTGACGGAGTGGCAACTGTCGTTACTAAACTACTACTTCGGATAATGCCGCATGTCGCCGTGTTTGGCATGAAGGATTACCAGCAGCTCTGCATCATCGAGCGCGTGATCGAAGATCTCGACATACCGATTGAGATAATCGCCTCCCCAACCATCAGGGAAGAAGATGGGCTCGCACTTTCGTCGCGCAACCGTTATCTTTCCGAAAGCGAACGCAAAACCGCGCCACTTCTACACACAATTATGAATCAAACACTGAAGGAAATGAAATATTCCAGTGTTGCCGATTCCCTGGCAAAAGGCGTTGCCAGCCTTACTGAGCACGGTTTCAAAGTAGAATATCTGGAGCTTTGTGATAGCACAAGCCTCTCTCCACTTTCAGAACTGGCAGAAGATGTAATATTGCTGGTTGCGGCATGGCTTGGAAAAACGCGTTTAATTGATAATATCGCAGTGGAGGATCTCTAACATCCCCTCTCCCGCTTGCGGGGGAGGGTTAGGGAGGGGGAAATATGAACGAACAAACTATAATTCAGGAATTTAAAGACGCTGGCGCAATGCTCAGCGGGCATTTTATCCTCTCATCTGGTCTGCACAGCCCAACTTACCTGCAATGCGCTCGGGTGATGATGGACGCGGCACGTGGCGAGCGTTTATGCGCTGCCCTGACTCTAAAAATCCGCGAGTGGATGCAGGCGACAGGAAATAAAATTGATGCAATAATTGCCCCTGCTATGGGTGGTGTAGTGGTTGGTTATGAAATGGGAAGGCAGCTTAAAATTGACGCTATGTTCTGCGAGCGCGTGGAAGGGAAATTCGCCCTGCGTCGTGGTTTTGCTCTTGCAGCTGGGCAGAAAATCCTAATCGTGGAAGATGTGGTTACTACTGGCAAATCCTCTATGGAAGCGGTTTTGTGCGTCGAATCTTTTGGGGCAAAAGCTGTGGCGGTGGCAAGCCTTATCGATCGTCGCGGCAGCAACGATGTAAGCCTCACCATTCCACTAATTTCTCTGCTGAAACTCGATGTTCCAACTTATAAGCCAGACGCGCTACCGCCAGAGCTACAGAAAATCCCTGCGATAAAACCTGGTAGCCGTGATTTGAAAAAGGCTGCCAGCTAATGCGCCAAGCAGTTATCATAACAGGTGGTGCAAAACGCGTCGGCGCAGCAATGGCAACCTATTTCGCCCACAAAAATTTTGACATTGCCCTGCATTATAATAATTCAAAAAATGAAGCCACTGCCTTGCAGAAAGAAATACAGAAAACCGGCGTTGCTTGCGAGATATTCTCCCATGATTTAAGTGATAGCAAAGGACTTTCCGGACTCATCGAAAAAATCCACGCTAAAATGCCGCATTGTAATGTGCTGGTAAATAACGCTTCAATATTTGAACGCTGTGAATTTATGGAAACCGATGAAGCACTTTTTGACCGCCAGTTTGCGATAAATTTTAAAGCTCCGTTTTTTCTAACCCAAGCCTTCGCCAAAAAATTCGGCAAAAATTCCGGCGCGTGTGTAATAAATATTTTGGACACTGACATTGCCCAAAACCAGATAAGCCATTTTGCCTATCTGCTTTCCAAAAAAACCCTCGCGGATTTTACAAAAATGGCAGCCCGCGCCCTCGGCTCAGACATCCGCGTAAATGGCGTATGTCCGGGTGCAATGCTCCCTTCTGGCGAAAACCATGATGGCTACGAAGAAAAAATAAAGCAGCTAGTACCATTAAAAAACCAACCATCACTTGATGAACTTTCCGAAGCTGTTTTTTGGCTTGTGCAGCAACGTAGCATTACCGGACAAATTATAAATATAGATGGAGGCAAACATGTCCTCTAGCCCACCAAAACATCGCTGGAATATCCACATTAAAAATATGGAAACAACCATAGGGGTTGGTATTCATCCGCACGAACAAATAAAACAAAGAGTGTTCGTAAATGTTGTTGTAGAAGGCGAATATCCTGCCAAACCACAAGTGATAGAAGATTGTTTTAATTATGATTATGTCCATGAACTCGTAGTTAATGAATGGCCAAAGCGAGAACATAAATTATTGCTGGAAAACTGCGCGACAGAACTGCTTGAACATATTTTCCGTTGTGACGGACGGGTTGACCGCGTCAGCGTGCGCGTGTGCAAACCTGATATTTTCCCGCAAGTTGAATCAGTTGGAGTGGAAACAACTTGGACACGCGCAGATTTTGAGAAACTGGCTTTGGTTAAATAAACATGCCTTCTGTCTCCGTTATTATCCCTGTATACCGCGCCGAGAAATTCATTGTAAGATCTGTAACCAGTTTATTTGCGCAAACCTTTACTGATTGGGAAGCAATAATAGTTTCTGATGATAAATTTGATTACCAGAAATTTCTCGCAAAGCATAATATCACCGACAAACGCCTGCGTTTTGGCAGCACTGGAAAAGTTGGCAGTGGCCCATCCAACGCTCGCAATATCGCGCTAGATATGGCGAAATCTAATATTATAGCTACACTCGATGCCGATGATACCTTTGACAAGCGCAAATTGGCTATGACAGTGCCTATGGCAGAAAAATATGGAATGGTAGTGTCTAATATCAGAGTTATTGATGATGAAACCAATGAAAAACTTCAGAACCTCCACTATTCCACCCTTACCCGCGTGATAAAGTATAATGAGTTACTGGCTATAACCTCATACACACATTCTACAATAGTTTTTAAAAAACCTAAAAAAACAATCTATTACACTGACAAAGTTAATTACTGCGAAGATTTATTATTCATGAGTCAGATTTATGATCATTCTAGCAGATGTTTTTATTTTCGCCATAAACTGCATAATTATTATCTTCATAAAGATTCGCTTTGTCAGGTACAGGATTCATATAAAAACTTCTCACGCGATCGTTCCCTGCTAATTTCAATGCTGAAAAAGCATGAAGTTCATATTAAAAACAAGACCACTAGAGATATGCTGATAAGCTTCTTGCAGGCTGGGTATGAAATTAACAAAAAATATGGTAGAGAAGTATTTTCTTATGAGCGTTATCTAATTGAATTAAAGAAATATTGTACATTTCTACCAATCTCTAGCCGCTTAAAATTTAATACCACCACCCACCCTTGACACGCAATAACAAAAGCCTATACTGCACCGCACAAATTTAATAGAATGTAGTATGAATATTTTGGTATGAGTATGTTATCATTCTTCGCGCTCGGCACTTTATTTTTTATCCTCGCAGCAGGCCTTATATTTCTTTGTGAATCTCTGAAAGAAGAATAGGAATTATGGATCTTTACACCGTCCTTGGCATTATATCCGGCTTTTTATTTATATATCTTGTGGTTGCCACTTTGAAACCGGATATTTTCCCATAAAGAAGCGCGAATCATGTCAGAATTCCTACACATTATTATATCCCTTGCCATTGTTGCCATCCTGATAAAACCTCTGGGGAAATATATCGCCCTCGTCTTTATGGGCAGACAAACCTACATGGAAAAACCGCTTGGCTGGCTGGAGAGGCTGATTTACCGCATTTGCGCCATTGATGAAAACAAGGAAATGAACTGGATGCAATATGCCGGTTCCGTGATTCTGCTAGGTTTTCTTGGCTTTTCCCTGCTATTCTTCATATTAGTTTTTCAGGATATACTACCACTCAATCCTCAGAATTTTGCGTCCGTCAGACCTGATCTTGCATTCAACATCGCAATCAGCTTTGTAACCAACGGTAATTGGCAAAGCTACTCCGGCGAAAATATTTTAAGCAATTTTTCCCAGACCATAGGTCTTAGCGTCCAGAATTTCATTTCCACCGCAACCGGACTAACCGCATTCGCCGCCATCTCCCGTGGCATTTTCCGCAGACAGATGAAAACCATTGGCAATTTCTATGTCGATGTTGTGCGCGGAATTGTTTATATATTCCTCCCATTAAGCTTCATTTTTGCTATATTTCTAGCGTCACAAGGCGTAGTGCAGAACTTTAATAGCTACACAAGTTATGAGCCTCTTGAAACCCAAACCCTGAATCCCGAATCCCGAATCCCCGGAGGTGCTGTCGCCTCGCAGGTTGCAATGCGAACCATAGGCAGCAGCGGTGGTGGGTTTTTTGGCGCAAACGGAGCGCATCCCTTTGAGAATCCAACTCCACTCAGTAATTTTATTCAAAGCATTGCTATATTGCTGATACCAACCGCCCTTACTTATGCTTTTGGTTGCATGATTGGCGATAGAAGGCAGGGCTGGGCTCTCATCGCCACCATGTCGATTATTTTCATACCATTGCTCATCCTGTCAGTAGTCAGCGAGAAAAAAGGAAATCCATTATTTGATACCAGCGTAATTGATACCCAGGAAGGCAATATGGAGGGCAAGGAAATCCGTTTTGGTACGACAAGCTCCGCGCTGCACGCCTCCATAGCAACTGCAACTTCCAACGGCTCATCCAATTCCGCGCTCGATTCTTTTTTTCCTCTTGGTGCACTCTCTCCCGTCATCCTCACTCAGTTCAGCGAGGTTATTTTTGGCGGAATAGGCAGCGGCATATATAACATAATGGCTTTCGTAATCCTCACTGTTTTTGTTGGCAGTCTGATGGTCGGCAGAGTCCCTGAATATATGGGCAAAAAAATAAACGCTTTTGAGATAAAAATGGCATCTCTTATAGTAATTTTTCCTGCGGTTATTGTATTATTCGGAACCGCCATCGCCATTTCCACCGATGCCGGAAAAGCTGCAATACTGAACTCAGGAGCGCAGGGTTTCAGCGAAATATTATACGCTTTTTCTTCGGCAGGAAATAACGATGGTGCTTCATTTGCCGGTATCAAAGCTAATACTGAATTTTATAATATTTCACTCGGAATTGCCATGTTCTTCAGCCGCTATTTTGTCATAATTGCTGCTTTCGCCATTGCTGGTTCTTTTGCCGGTAAAAACATAACCCCGACCAATGCCGGAACCTTACCAACGCACACACCACTTTTTGTTTTTCTCCTTACCTGGATACTTATAATCGTTGGAATACTAACCTATGTCCCGGCGATTGTCCTTGGGCCGGTAGCCGAGCATTTCCATATAGAAAGCTTGGTAAATGACAAAATCTCAATAAACAATATCACGGTAGCCAAATGAGCAACCAGCACCCTTTAAAAACCAACAATGCCAGCATAGCCCGTTCTGTCGTTCAGGCGTTTGTGAAGCTTTCTCCGGCGGTACAAATCCGCAATCCTGTGGTATTCGTTGTCTATCTGGGAACAATCGTAGTTTCCGGTCTATATATATACTCTCTTATGGGCGGAAACATAGGAAAAGAGCCACAATGGTTCACATTCTGGGTAGCGATATGGCTATGGATAACCGTTCTCTTTTCCAATTTTGCCGAAAGCCTCGCCGAGGATAGAGGCAAAACCCAGGCTGAGAGTCTGCGTACTCTGCGTAAAGAGGTGAATGCAAAAAAAATCCGCAGCATCGAAAAAAGAAATGAATATGAAAGCATCCCCGCGTCAAGACTGCAGAAAGACGATCTGGTATTGATTGAGGCTGGCGATGCCATCCCCAGCGACGGGCAAGTAGTATATGGCATAGCCTCCGTCGATGAAAGTGCCATAACCGGTGAATCAGCTCCGGTAATCCGTGAATCAGGCAGCGATTGTGACGCGGTTACCGGTGGAACCCGTGTTCTTTCTGATTGGATAGTAGTGCGAATTACCGCCAATTCCGGCGAAAGTTTTATCGACCGCATGGTGTCGCTGGTGGAAGGGGCAAAACGCCAGAAAACACCGAATGAAGTTTCCCTGACTGTTTTTCTATCAATGCTCACCGTTACATTTCTTGTGACCATTATAACCGTCCTGCCCTTTTCTATTTTCAGCATCGAACATGGTGGCAAAGGCGAAGTTGTAAGTATCACCGGCTTAATAGCATTGTTCGTCTGCCTTTCTCCAACCACTATTGGCGGTCTCCTTTCCACCATCAGCATCTCCGGAATGAACCGCCTGCTTAAAGCCAACGTAATAGCCTCTTCAGGAAGGGCAGTAGAAGCGGCAGGCGATATTAACTGCCTGCTCCTTGATAAAACCGGAACCATAACTCATGGCAACCGTCAGGCGGAAGATTTCTTTCCGGCAACAGGAATAAGTATCGATGAAATGGCAAAAGCGGCGCAATTATCATCGCTCATGGATCAAACCCCGGAAGGCAGAAGCATACTCGCTCTTGCCCGCCTCAAATACAGCATACCGGAAATACCTTTCCGCAATTTGGATAAGAACCATAAATTTATTCCTTTCAGTGCTGAAACCAGAGTAAGTGGTATCCAGATGGGAGACCGCCTTGTGCTTAAAGGTGCAGCAGATGCCATAGAGAAACAGCTAAAACTTACCGGCGCGAAAATCCCCGACTATATAACCCGCAAGATTGATGACATCGCCCGCCTTGGTGGCACACCGTTAGTGCTTGTTGACGGCGACAAAACACTGGGCGTAATTTACCTGAAAGACATCGTAAAATCAGGAATAAAAGAACGCCTCGCTGACTTACGTAAAATGGGTATAAGAAGCATCATGCTCACCGGTGATAACTCACTTACCGCAGCAGCGATTGCCGCCGAAGCCGGAGTTGATGATTATCTGGCGCAGGCAACGCCGGAAGACAAATTAAAACTTATCCGCAAAATGCAGGCAGACGGAGAGCTGGTTGCCATGGTCGGTGACGGCACCAATGATGCGCCCGCCCTCGCCCAGTCCGATGTCGCCGTGGTTATGAACAGCGGCACGCAGGCAGCTAAGGAAGCGGCCAATATGATTGACCTTGATTCTGATCCAACTAAAATCATCGAGATAGTCGAGATAGGAAAACAGTTGCTTATGACCCGTGGCTCGATGACCACATTTTCCATAGCCAACGAAGTCGCAAAATACAGCACGCTGATTCCGGCAACTTTTCTTAGCACCTATCCTGAGCTTAACACCTTAAATTTTATGCATTTGTCATCGCCATTTTCCACAGTTCTATCGGCGGTTATTTTTAATGCGATAATCATCGTTGCTCTTATTCCGCTCGCTTTAAGGGGGGTAAATTACCGCCCGGTCAACGCGACAGCAATGCTGCGCCACAACCTGCTGATATACGGTGTTGGCGGAACTATTCTGCCCTTTGTCGGAATTAAAATTATTGATATGATTCTTACCGTATTAGGGGCAGTATGATGAATAGTAATCGTAAATCTCTTAACCTTAAAAACATCGCTGCCGGAGCATTCTCAAGCCTGAGATTGCTTCTGGTTCTAACCTTTCTGGTCGGTGTTATCTACCCTCTGTCAGTTACTGTAATTGCAAAACTAGCCTTCCCTGAGCAAGCAAACGGCAGCCTGATAGAAAGGGACGGAAAAGTTATCGGCTCTAAACTTCTGGGGCAGACATTCACCGAAGATAAATATTTCTGGGGCAGGTTATCAGCAAATAATTATGATGCGGTTAGCTCCGGTGGCAGCAACCTGAGCATTGCCAATCCTAAGTTGCTGGAGATAGTGAATGCGCGGGTGGAACAACTGAAAAAAGCTGACCCAGACAATACGGATAAAATTCCGGTGGATCTGGTAACTGCCTCCGCCAGCGGTCTTGATCCGCATATAAGCCTTGATGCCGCACAGTATCAGGTGGGACGCATAGCAAAAGCCCGTGGCATGAACGCAGATGAGGTAAAAAAACTCATTGATGAACATATTAATTGGCAGAGCAAGCTTAATGAAGAACCATACGTCAATGTCCTGGAGCTTAACCTGGCACTTGAGACAGAAAGCGAGAAGGCAAGAAGTCGAGAAGACTAGAACTAGAGAAGTCAAGAAGCCTATAGCAGTTAACGATTAATTAGCGAGTTAATGAGATGCGACTCCTTCTCCCTCTGGGAGAAGGATGGGATGAGGGCTTTTTTTTATTCCAGCACCCTCACCCAGCAACATGTATGTTGCGCCTCTCCCAGAGGAGGGAATTTTACTTTTTCGCCGCGTAGCGGGCGTAACCAGAAAATAATGATATATCATTATTTTCTGTAACAATTATAGGGTGATGAAGAGAGTGCTGTTTTAGGTGCGCTCTTGACCCTGACCAGTTCCATTTTCTTCTCTACGACGTAAAACACCACTCACAGCACTCCCAAGCAACGCTCCAGCAGCTGCTCCTCCGAAAACCTTCGGTAAACCATCAGAACTCCGCTTACCAAGTTCTTTTTCTTTTGTTTCTGCCCTTTGCTTTTCTATTGCTTCTTTCTGCCTATGATATTCATACTGCAGCTCTGCATCAGAGAGTTCTCTGTGGTTTGGTAAATGCGCCACATGTCCTGCAGCTTCAACTTCAGGGTTATGTTCATACTTTGTAAACGGTTCTTGTGTATTAACTGCTGCTGTACATCCCCCTACCATACCAAGAGCACCACCAGCAGCAGCAAGAACATAGTGTGGTAGCTTTGTTTCATGTTTATCATCATCACGACTCATAAAAATCCCTCATCTAGCAGTTAAAAGTTAAGTATTATAAAATACCAGCATATCTTAGACAATGACCAGCGAAAGGAGAAGTTAATTTTTATGAATATTTTGTGACAATCCCCGCCATGCTGATTTGACCATCGCTAACATCTTGAATTTACTTTATTCTTATCCTGTAATCTCACTCTAAGACCTCTGCGTAACTAAATTTCACCAAATTTTTACGGTTAGCCTTCCCGCCTTCCCGCATCCCCCTTCCCCCATCCCTACTTACCCGCGTGGCAGAATAAACTTCAGCACCGCTCCGCTCGATTTACTATTTTCCGCCCATATCCTGCCTTTGTGTTTTTCTATTATCTTGTGACTGATGGAAAGCCCAAGCCCGGTTCCTCCTGCCATTGTTTTGGTCGAGCTACTCTGAGTAAATTTTTCAAATACAGCTTCCAGTTCATCAACTGGAATCCCTACCCCTTGATCTTCTATCGCGCATAAAACAGCAGCTTTAATTCCACCCTTTTCCGGCAAATATTCATCAGATATTGTAATGGTTATCGTGGCGTTTTCCGGTGAGAATTTAATTGAATTGGAAAGCAGGTTAATCATCACCTGAATAATCTTAGATTCGTCAAAAACAATAACCGTATCCCTGCATAAATCTTTTTTTACAATCCGCAGATTTTTTGCCTTCAGCAGCGAACCAAGCTCTGTGACCGCATAATCAACAGCCTGGGTAAAATCGCCCCTAACCATATCAAATTCCACTTTGCCGGCTTCCAGTTTTTCAAAATCAAGAAGGCTGTTAAGCAGGCCAAGCAGCCTTGAACCGGCGACATTAATATTATTCAGGTATTTGCTTAATTTATTATTTTCATCATCACCTACTATTTTCTGCGACATATTGGTGTAATTCATAATCGCATGCATGGGTGTTCGCAGTTCATGTGACATATTGGCAAGGAATTCTGATTTGGCGATGGTCGCCTGCTCGGCTTTTTCCTTTTCAATAACAAGGTTGGTAGTCTGCAACTCCACCAGTTTCTGCAAATGATCCCGATGCTCTATCAATTCACTTTGCATAATTTTGCGCTCATCTTCCAGCCGTACCTTTTCAAGCCCATGCAGGCGGAATTTCTCGACACCACGCGCAATTTCTCCAATTTCATCCTTAAAATTCTTGCTGGGAACATTCGTATTTAAATTTCCTTCCGAAATAGCAACTATAGCTTTGTATAGACGGTTTATCGGGGTAGTAACACTGGTGGTAAGGAACAGGAACAGCCACAATCCTATTGCCTGCGCTATAGAATACAAAATCAGGATATTCAGTTTTTTCTGCTCATAATATTCAATCCTAAGCAGCAACAGGGCGTTCAATTCTTTCAAAGTTGCGCTATTCATTCTGGCAAGAAAATTGCGCGTGTCATAAATCATACTGAGCAAATATTCACCTTTCATATCTTCGCCAGCAGCCATTTTATTGAACATTTTAAACAATATTTCCATTTTCTGTTTATAAAGAACATTAATAGGATCCAGTTCCTGCTTTAATGTTGGGCTGATCCCATAAAAATTTTTATCCTCTCTGAATACCGCCTCAAAATCAGCCAGCACTGCGTCAAATTCAAACTCCTTTAAAAAACGCATAGCCACGTTGGCTTCAGTTCTGAGTTCATGGGAAATGGCTTTATTATCTGCAAGCTGCTGGTATAGGCGAAAGGTCGTATCCGAAACCCGCGTTATGGTTCTAGGCAGCCTGTTTACCGCAACATCCATCAAATAATAACTGTCAAGGTCGGGGTCTAGAATCAAAATTGATGAATCACCAACCTGTACAATTATTTTATTCAAATTCTGCGTCATCACTTCATATATTACGTCATAATTATTACTTGCCGCTTTAATACTATCCCAGTTTTTCTGCAGTAATTCGCTGGCAACACGCATCTCAACATCAAGCTTATAGTGAGAATCATTATTAGCCAGTCGCGTAACCTCCGCCAGTAACCCATCTATTCTATTCGTGCATTGTTCATATTCTCTGACAGCGTCAGGCGCATTACCTCCAGATGCACCAGCAACAAAACGTGTAAGCTGGTGATTACCGATTTCCGCCAGCAAATCAACCAAAGGACGCTCATATTTTGTGCCTTTGATTTCCGTCTTAGCAAGATGTATGTCGTGATTTATGTTATCAATGGTAAAGTAAATAAGTACCAACAGAGGAATGGTAAAAGCCAGCACAATGCTGAACAGGCGGACGCGTATGGAAAGCCGGTGCAGCCTCAACTGAAACGCAGTTTCAGACCCCATCTGCAAGCTCCCTTTGTTTTTTAATCGCCAACATTATAACGGGAATAATCTGGGCAATAACAAACCCGGCAAGCATCCCCTCATTACCAGATATAATATGCCCAAAAAAACATAAAGGTGCAACTGCCAACGCTAAAGCTATATTGGAAATGAGAACTGCCCTCGTTTGCTTATGAGCATAAAATATCTGCTGATAAATTGATTGTAACACCATGAAAGGTGTTGCCCAGATTCCAATAGCAAGCAGGCTGCCAATTACCGAAACATCCTGCTGCGTCATTTTTCCATGCCCGAAACAAATATCGGCAATAAATCCGGAAAGTAATGTCACAACTAACGAAACAACAAATGAGGTAACCAACCCAATCCATATACTGTAATTATATGTCTTATTGCTATTGGAAGATAATTTCAAGTTACCGACAAACCACGGCAAAACCACCATCTGAATAACCGTTTGCAGAAGCACCGAAGGAAAAATTATCAGCTTGAAGGCATAGTTAAACAGTGCAAAATCACCCAGAGAAAACAATGCCGCCAGCATGAACGGAGTATATAAAATAAGTATGCCGAGCATATTGCTGGTGGCACTCTGCCCGTAAGCAACAAGCAATTTCCTGTCAATCTCCGGCTTTGCCGAAAAAATATTGATATATCGCCCATCTGCCCTAAAAAACGCCATATATCCCGCCATAAGCCTGGCAAAAGACGCAATAATAACCGCAACCGCAAGCGTCAACAAATCGGCAGGTAAAAACCATAGCGCACCGAGAATCACGCTGTTAAAAATAACCGTGGTGAAGGCAGGAACAATAAACTTATTTTTATGCTGCAAATAGGCAGTAAATATTCCGGTGGCAGCCGTAAGTGGCAGCGAGTAAAGGGCAATGGCGATAAAATCATACTGTAGAAATAATGATAGCCCAACAGCTAGCACAATAAAAATCACCACGAATAATAGCAATGACTGCCAGAACAAGGCGAGAGAACGCTCCTCATCACGCTCAGCAAAAGCCGGAATAAGCACGCTGCTCACCGCTCCACCAATAAGCAACGCCGTAATAAAATCAGGAATGAGCAACAGGGAAATAGCGATGTTAGCATCACTGCCCGCACCAAAATAAGTAGCAAGCAACATCTCACGCAGGAAACCAAGAACCCTCCCCGCCAGCATGCCAAAGGCAATAATCGTCCCCGCTGATAGTAATTTTCTTATGGTCATATTACTCCAACATCCTGTGGGACACTAACTAAACACTAAACTCCACAAACATCTCCGAACTTTCATTATCAATAAACAACCTGCACCATATCTCAAGCGCGACCAATGCCCGCAAAATCCGTGTGTGATTACCTTTTCCGTTCACATGTTCTGTTATCAAACGCTGCACGGCATCGCGCTCAAACAACCCTCTTCCCATCGCCCGGTCACTAAGCAGAACCTCGGCAAGCATCGGTGCCAGCCGTCTTTTAAACCACTCGCCAATCGGCACGGTGAACATCTGTTTTGGTCGCTGCAGAATTTCCTGTGGCAGCAATTCGCGCATCGCTTCCTTGAGGATATATTTGCCGTTATTACCCCTCAGTTTCAGCGAGCTAGGCATCGATAGTGCTAGTTCAATCATCCTGTTATCCAGAAAAGGAACCCGCGCCTCCAGCCCCACCGCCATCCCCATCCGGTCAGGCTTAATCAAGTTATTAGCGGGCAGCAGCCATTTCATATCCATCCACGAAATACGGTTTACCGGATAAAGTGAGCGCACATCAGTAAAATCTTTTTTCATCAAATCAAAACTATCCAGTGGCTCAAAATATTTCTGCCATTGCTGCGTGTAAAGCCCAAGCTTACCCTCATGTGTGAGCAGCCCCTGATTGGCAAAATAAGCCCGCTCAAAATCATCATTCTTATCACCGGAATGTTTTTCCACGAATTCTGCATAACGTTCATAACCGGCAAATAGCTCGTCACTACCATCACCGGTCAGAACCACTTTCACCTTTTGCGCTGCCATCTGTGAAAGCGCGTAAGTCGGGATAAAAGAAGCGTCGCCATGCGGTTGCTCGGCGTGATAAATAACCTTAGGCCACAAGGAAATCATCTCACTGCCAAGCACTGCGTTATGATGTGCAGTGTTATATTTCTCGGCAACCTGCTTGGCATATGCTGATTCGTCAAACCGCGCCTCTTTAAATCCGATACTGAAACTGTGCATTGGTGGTTTTACGTGTTTTGCTGCAAGAGCCACCACACTGCTCGAATCAATCCCGCCGGAAAGGAAAGCTCCAACTTCAACATCGCTACGCAAATGAATCCGCACCGCATCAGAGAGCGTATCTTTAAATTCCTCTATCCACTGCGCATCATTTTTCTGCACAGTAACGAAGGATGGCTGCCACCATTGCCAATGCTCTATCTTACCATCTGTGATAGTAATCGCTCCTCCGGCCGGTACATTTTCGATACCGTCAAACATAGTCATAGCAGGCGGTACAAAGTTAAAACTCAGATAATGATGAATTGCCTCAATCCGCGGTATGACTGGAATACCAATGGAAAGCAGAGCTTTTATTTCGGAAGCGAAACAAATGCCGGATTCGGTATCGGAATAAAAAAGTGGCTTGATACCTATCCGGTCGCGGTACAGATGCATGCTGCGGCTATTCTTGTCCCAAATAGCAATAGCAAACATCCCGTTCAGCTTTTTTACAAACTCCACACCATACGCTTCATAAAGCCGGAGTATCACCTCCGTATCCGAATCAGTGCGAAAACGTACGCCACGCGCCACTAGCTCCTGCCGCAGCTCAACATAGTTATAAATTTCACCGTTCTGTACAATTATAATGCTGAGATCATCAGAAAACATCGGCTGGCGACCACGCTCTACATCAATAATCGCTAATCGCCTGTTCCCCAGCATCACCTGTGAATCGCTGTAAAAACCCTCATCATCCGGCCCACGATGTGCAAGCTTCGCTCCCATTTTGCTCATCAAATCCGGAAAATCCAGATTCTGCTTACTTACTATCCCAAAAATCCCGCACATGTTTCCCTAATGCCTAATCCCTAATCCCTAATCCCTAATGCCTAATCCCTAATCCCTAATCCCTAATGCCTAATCCCTAATGCCTAATCCCTAATGCCTAATCCCTAATGCCTAATCCCTACCTAATCCCTAATCCCTGCCTTACATATATTCATCCCCGCAAACGCCACTGCAACGCTATACCACAGCAATATCGCTGGCCAGTTGGAAAATGCACTTTGCGTAACCATAATAGGGAAGAAATTAACCAGCATCACGGCAACAGCACAGGCAGGCAGCAAGCGATAAATCCCCTTAGATTCCCTAAAATAACGCAGTGCCGTTACCAGCATAATAACCACCATTAGAGCAAATAATATGACTCCAAAAAGTCCGGTTTCCGCAAACCACTCCAGATAATAATTATGCGGATGAAAATTGCAAAATTCTCCTCCCCCGCAATATGGATTTTCCTTATCTTCCATAGTGCTCGATACTATCCGGTAACCTTTAAGACCAACGCCATTGAACCAGTTTTCTTCACCAATTACGTAAGCAATTTTGAACAACGTCCCATAAACCGTATCGCTGAAAGTAAGCAGAGTGTCTTTAAACGCCACCGCCCGCGTGAACACCCATTCCTGCGTTTTTATCAACATTGTCAAAATAACTGTGAACAATATAGCGATAAACGGGATAGCAATACGCGCATATCTTTCGGTAAGGGCAAGAATAAATAACGCTCCAAAAATCCCCAGCAAACTACTGACAAACGCAGTACGTTCACCGCTCAGCAGGATAACCACCTCGCCTATGAGCAATAACAAAGCATACCCTATCCATCCATTTTGTTTCCTACGCAAGGTAGCAAACATGCAGATAATCACCGCAGGAAGCAGAAACTTGGCAATAAAAATCCCCACCTTCACCCCATCCATAGGTCCAGTAAGCCTGAGGTTTGAATCGCGTGCGTTACCGGTAAGAGAAACTCCGTTCACATATTGCCAGAGCGTATCAATCATCACCAGAGCAAGCATAAACGCCAGCATTTTTGCCAGCAGCAACAAGTTCTCTTCTTTTTCCAGAACCCAAAACTTCAGCGCGGCAAACATGATAATATAACGAATCCACGGCAGAGCCACAGAAACCGAACCGGAAGGCTCAACAGCCAATGGCGAAACCACCAGCACAAGCCACGCCCAGGCAAGCAGCCCAACCCGAACCAGCGGTTCTTTAAGCCATTCCCATTTTCTGCTCTTGTAACTTTGCCACAAAAATAAAATACCGATTGCAACGCAGCATCCATCAGCGACACCACGGCTGAAAATTAATCCCAACGGCAAAAGCAGAGTCGCAGCATAGGCAAGCAGCCATGCCGTCATCCCGTGCTTGACACGGGATCCAGAAAAATCAATACCAGTTGGACTACGATTTATACTAAACATATTCCTGCCTATACTCTCAACCTGCTTGCTATAACGTTAATCATATCGGCAGTCATCTCTTTATCCAGTTTCTGTTGTTCATTACTCCTTTGACGCAGCCTTTCATAAGCCTCGCTCAATTTTTCAATTGCTGCTCGCAATCTCTGAGTCCTACCTGTAGCATATGCGATATCAACATCCTTCCCAAAACGTGAAGACAGGATAATCCGGTTTGAGCCAAGCCGCGCATGTTCCGCAAGTATCCGCTCGGCAGGCAGTTCGCCGCTGCCAATCGTAGCTATTCCGCCAAACCCGAAGGTTTTTCCGGCATCATTTATGCTTTCCGTCATTTTATCGAGTATCCCACATGCCAGCGGTTCAAATAAAAAACTCATTCCCAGTTCCAGATGCAGATCATTAAGCCCGATATATAATTCATGAATGGCAGGGTTACCCGCAATTTCATCAAGATTTTTCATCGAATAAATAGTTTCAATCAGCGGCAGTGGCTCGGCTCTTCCTGCAACCGAATCAATAAAATTATGAACATCCGCCATATCCTTTATCATCGGCAGCATGATTATATCTGCACCATTTTCTATGGCATATTCAATTTCCGCCGGCGATTCGCCGTGCCACGCATTGACCCGCACAATCAACGGGCATTTTTTAAGACCCCTGCGCACGCTGCTTATGTCTTCTTTTTTATGCTGGCTGATAAAAGTATTGCGGCTGGCCTGACGTTCTTTCTTCCCATGATTTTCCAAATCCACCATAATGCGGGTAACTCCAGCTTCTTCAGCATCAGCAGCAATGGCAGGGTTATTGGTAATCAGGATGGTTTCCATTAATTCGCGCCCCTGCCCGTAAACACAACCTTGAGCGTTTTTGCTACAATCTGCATATCCATCTGGAAATTGCAATTAGCGGCATATTCAAGGTCAAAACGCAAGCGTTCTTCCGGCGACAGGTTGCTGCGTCCGTTTACCTGCGCGAGTCCGGTAATTCCCGGCTTAACTCTATGGCGCAACTGCCAGTCATTTTCCGTATATAACGCTTCCTGTGCAGGAGTTTCCGGGCGCGGGCCAACAAGGCTCATATCACCAACCAGCACGTTCCACATTTGTGGCAATTCATCAAGGCTAGTCATGCGGAGGAACCGCCCGACACGTGTAATCCGCGCGTCACCAGCCGCAGTTTGAAACGAACCTAACTCAGCAGCATTCTTAACCATAGAGCGTAATTTTATTAGTGTAAATTGGTTGCAATTTTTGCCAACCCGCGTTTGTAAAAACAAAGGTGAACCAACAGTTTCTAGCGCAACCAGCAGCATAAGCAATAGTAATAAAGGAAATGTGAGCAGCAATATGGAAAAACTTATCGCAATATCCAGAATACGTTTTACGTAATTATACATTTACTTCCCCTCTCCCTCTGGGAGAGGGAATTCAAGCACATAATCAACGATTCAATAATGAAAAACATCCAACACAATCTTTGGATTCCGATCAATTACATTGAGCAGAACCCGTGCTGAACCTTCAGGGGTACGCCTATGTGCTTCCCAATGACGGATGGCACTTAGAGAAAAGCCAAAGCTGGTGAATTGTTCCTGTGTCATACCAAGTTTAACACGGATAGATTTAACATCCACAGATTCTGGCACTTTAGGAAATACGTAAGTTTTAATTCCAGACTTTTCACCACGCTTATAAGATGCGTATTCTTCAAGACCTTCAAGTATATCTCGTGCCAACGGGCTAAGTTTTTTTGTGGATTTTCCTGCTGGTTTCAATGCTATTTTTTTTGCCATGACTATTACTCCTCAAAATATTGCTCTATAATTGCTTTCAACATTTTCTTCTCAGTCGCATTTATATCTTCCCGCTGGCTTTTAGCATAAGCAGAAATTAGCAAAATCAGGTTTTCAGGGCTGTGATAATAATAAATCACCCTGCTTCCACCGCGTTTTCCTTGGTTACCAAGCGACCAACGCAGTTTCCGCAAACCTTTCATACCAGGAATTACATCACCTTTTTCAGGATTTTGTGAAGATACTCCGCTAACTCCTCTATTTCCGTCTCTGTGAACAGCTTCTTGACACGTTTACTGAAGATTTTAAGCCTAAGCACTCTAACAATTTGCTCATTCATAGATACTACTCCAATGGCTCACTTTACGCAAACACTAATTTTATCATTTATAACCATGAATTCTAGCCTCCTACCAACGCCTCAATCACCTCCACCATCTTATCACCAGCGCAACCTGTGTCCTTATTTTTATCATGCTTGCTTAAAGAAAAATTATTTAATAATTTTGACTGTTCCAAAATAGCATCCGTCAATTCCTGCCAGTTCTTAACCCCCACCGCAATTCCCATAGCCACATAATCAACATCATCACTAAATATTGATTTATCGACAGTGATAACAGGTTTGCCTATGATAAAAGCCTCCACGGCGACTGTTGAAGTAATAGTTATCACCATATCTATTGCGTGCAGCACCGCTGAAATTTCCTCCTTCTGCGTGCTTAGCTCAACATTTTTCCCATATTTAAAAATGCAGTTCTGGCTGGGATGATAGCGGATAATAAGCCGATAGCCATCGTTAGTCGCAACAAACCCACGCAAAGCATCTTCAATCTCATCAGGCAGCAATGGGTTACCAGTTTTACCGTTGAACGGATGACGCTCCGGCTCCGGCTGTGAGGCAAATAATATATTTATCCTGCCATCATCCCATCCGCTCCGCACGCGCATTTCCCGCCCCTCAGTCCGAGCAGAATCGGCAAATAAAATATCAAAAGCAGGATTGCCAGTAACAATAACTTCATCATCATTCCTGCCACATTCTAAAAACATCTCTTTTACCGCCTGATTTAATACACATATCCGGTTGGCGAAACCTTTCTCCCCTATCCATTTTCTTTCCTGAACAGCAAACAGATCAACAATGCACACAGCTGGAATCCCCAGCTCCCCTGCCACCATGATTGCCGCCCGTTCGCTGCGAGGTGAGTTGGTCGCAACCACCACATCCGGTTTATAATATTCAAGAATTTTTTTCATTGTCCGCACCGGAAGAAATGCCTGCCGCTGCTGTTTTGCGTATAGTTTTTCCGCCTCTTCTTCACCTTTTTCTGCTATCAGATCAGAAAAGGAAATACCCAGATAGGCTATCGTTTCTTCCAGTGATACCGCATTATTTGCTTGGATTTCCGCCGCCAGTTTCCTCCCCAGTTCAAGTACATTTTCATCTGCCAGAAACAATAAATCCTTAAATCCTATTGATTGCATTCCACGCTTTTCGAGATATTGCTTGGCTGTGGTAAGCGCAAGAAAAACCACCTCATGCCCAGCATCTTCCAGTTTTTTAGCCACTGGTGCAAGTGCTGCCACATGCCCACCACCATAGCTGACCAGAAATATTTTCATTTTCTACCCATGACTCATGACCCGTGACCTAAATCCATATCGGATTCTTTAACTCCCAAGCCCCATTATGACCCTGCCTCTCCCAAATATGCTCCGCCCGCCAGCTATCAATGATACTCTCACACTCAGTTTCGGTCATATCGCAATATTCAAGAAATTCCTTATAATAACGCCGCGGGAATTCACCATCAAATCTTTCCACCAGCGCAATACCTTCCTCGCGCGTTATTTTCTTATCGCGGATTTCATGCGCCGTATCTGAAGTGGAGCGACCAATTCCAAACTTCATATAAGACAGATAATAATGAAAACCATCAATTTTATCATCAATGCTCGCATATTTGGAATATGTGCCTTCGTTGCGCTCTGGGTTTGGCTTGAAGCCGTTATGCTCCACGCAATAATAAAAATTCTCCTGCGGATCCCACATTTTATAATATCCCATGAAATGCATCTCGATTCCAGCCTTACGCACCTCATCTTCCGGCGGCCCCATATACAGCTCAAGGTCGCGTTCACTAATCCCATATTTGCTCCACTGCTCAGGTGGGATACCAGAGAAATAATGCTTGTTATAATCGGTAATATCGCGCGTCGGTTTATAAGCATTTTTCATGTCGCCGCCATATTCAACCTCGCCATTTTCGCCATACATAATCAGCTGCACATTATTCTGCAAAGCAACGTGCAATGGAAAATTAGCCTGCCCATAAATAAAACCCTGAAACGGGTCGCCCATATGCTCAAAAGCCAGACACACCAGCTTGCGGTTCACCTGTCCACTTGGGCGCATCAAGACATTATCAAACCCGCCAATAGAAATAAAATTTTCCAGATTTTCCCAACCGATAGCGGTGTAAAGATTCGCGCCCCAAGTGCAGGTCAGCGGCTTCATCCCGTGCCGCGCTTTTAAATAATGCGCGGTAAATCCGCCATCTTTCCCACCACTGCACGGAACTAAAACATCATAGCCAGATTTACGGCGGAAACGCTCGCAAAGTGTCGCCAGTTCATCCTCGCGTTTTTCCCAGTCCAGCGTGTGTTTAAACACTGTGTAATTACAAGCCGAACACACTCCCTGTTCGTCAAAACTGATGCGCGGACGCTGGTTAGACATGGTGCATTTTTTGCAAAACACCACTTTTTCTGGCAGATTATATAATTTCCTAATATCGCGTTGCATACCCCTAACCCCCACTACTAATTGCTTCCTCTTTCGCCTCTCCCCCTGCGGGAGAGGCAAGATTTTGTTAGCTCATGTGAATGAGCTTAGAAAATCTGGTGAGGGGTGTTCTTAATCACGAAACAAATCACAAAATTACCCCCCACCCTAACCCTCCCCCGCAAGTGGGGAGGGAAAAGAACAGAGTCCCTAATCCCTAATCCCTAATCCCTAATCCCGAATCCCTAATCCCGAATCCCCATCCTTTAAGCATATTAATTCCCACCAAACCACTTTTTTCTGGATGGAACTGCAGCCCCGTCAAATTATTTTTAGAAACCGCCGCAGTTATATTCATTCCATCATATTCATAATGCGCGAGTTGCAGCGTCACATCATCAGGCTTTGCCGCAAAAGAATGTACAAAATAAACCGAGCTTCCTTCAGTAATATTATTAAAAATTGTTCCCTGCCAATCCCTAGTTTTCTTGAGGTTCATCCAGCCAATAACTGGCAGTATTATCTTATCGTCATTGCGAGGAGTCGTAGACGACGTGGCAATCCAGTTTTTCCTGAGTGACAAATTCTGCACCCGCCCCGCAATCAACCCCAGCCCTTTATGCTCCCCGAATTCCTCACCAATGCTCAGCATAATCTGCATCCCGACACAGATGCCGAGAAACGGTCTGCCGCTTTCGGCAAATTGCAAAATCGCTTCAATTAATTGCCGTTTCTGCAATTCCTGCATGCAATGCCCGAACGCGCCCACACCTGGCAGAACCAGCCTCTCCGCCTGTATAATTTTCTGCGCGTCCGAAGTCACTTCCACATCAGCCCCGACATACTCAAACGCTCGCGCCACGCTGCGTAGATTGCCAACACCATAATCAACAATCGTCACTTTGCCTGCCATCAGTTTTCTCTCTCAGGCATCCGAATTTTTATCCCAGCCTTGTCTGCTTCCGTGCGAATATCAGGAAGAGCCGCACGCCGATAATGCAGAATATCCGCCATAGCAACCGCGCTCGCTTTTCCCTGCTGCACCACCTCCACCAGATGTTGCACTTTCCCCATTCCTCCCGAAGCAATAACTGGAACCGAAACAGCATCGGTAACAGCTTTAACCAGCGCGACATCAAACCCCCGCCGCGTCCCTTCGCAATCAACCGAAGTAAGGAGAATTTCCCCTGCCCCCATCTCCGCCACCTGTTTCGCCCATTGCACCACTGATTTTCCGCTCCGTTCCCGCCCATTATCCGTATATACTTCCCACTCACCCTTGCCCCGCGCCTTAGCTTCAATCGACAGCACCATGCACTGCGCGCCGAAAGTTTTCGCCACTTCCGAAATAAGCTTGGGATTATTAATTGCCGCAGTGTTGATAGCCACCTTATCCGCCCCAGCCCGCAACATTTCTTCGACATCGGCAAGGCTGCGGATTCCACCGCCGACAGTCAGCGGCACAAAAATATTTTCAGAAGTATATTCCACGATTCTGGCAAGATTATTACGCCCGTAAAGACTCGCCACCGTATCCATAAAAATCAGCTCATCAATGCCGTCATTATAATATCCAGTGGCGTATTCCTGCGGATTGCCAATAACCCTGAGCCCCTCCAACTGTATACCCTTAATCAGGTTTTCGCCCTTAATATCAAGACGGGCAATCAAGCGTACTGGGTTCATATTTTCCGCATCCCTAATCCCTAATGCCTAATCCCTAATGCCTTAACAATCAACTCCGCCACTAAAAAATCATATTCCGTGTCAATATCCAGCGAGCGTTCCTGTGGCACTTCCACAGTTTTCACCCGCCCCTGCCACATACCCTGTGCATGCAAAACAAATCCTGGTTTTGCTGCGTAAGCAACACCGACAATATCCATAATTTTCGGCGCATCCTGACGGCGAGCAATTGGAAATGGCGGCTGGGCGGCAAGCGTTGCATAGCCTAGTTCATCATGCGTAATCATGGTGAAATACGGGTTGCTGTGCGAGACAGTAACGGTAATGGCAATATGGGCATTAGCATCAGAAATAAGTGCTTCAATGCAGCTATCAATATCCTCTGTTTTGCGTAGCGGGCAAGTCGCTGGCACACTGACAAAAATCGGGCATGAATCTTTGCCGTAAATATTCTGCACCTGCCTGATAGCGTGTTGCCACGCCAGCCATTCTGGGCTATCATCGGCAGCCAGCTCCGTCGGGCGCATGAACGGCACTTCCGCCCCATATTCACGCGCAACTTTTGCAATATCTTCACTATCAGTGGAAACAATAACACGGTCTATATATTTGCTGTTTTTCGCTGCCTCGATTGCATAGGCAATCATTGGCTTTCCTGCAAGCATGCGGATATTTTTCCCCAGCACCCCCTTAGAACCACCACGGGCGAATATAAATGCACAGGTTTTATTATTGGAATTTGACATACCTACCTTATCTTTCAAACATACAAATCCCAAATTCGTGGTAGACGTGGTAAAGGTGGTAATCGTGGCAAAGTCCTATACCACGCTTATCACGCCTGCCACGCTTACCACGATCATTTATTCATCTAATTATCTTGTAGAAAACACTGGTAAATAATCACCACATTATGTAAAAGTCCATTATATTCACAAACTATAGGATTTAATATGCTCAATCCATTCGTAAATCTCTTAAGTGCTATATTACAAATATATCTTGTTATAATTATTGCGTGGACAATTCTCAGCACTTTAATCTCCTTCAAGATAGTAAATTCCTACCAGCCGATTGTGCAAAGACTAATGATTGTCCTTGATAAATTATGCCTACCCATTCTTCGCCCGATACAAAAAAGGATGCCTGATTTAGGTGGGTTTGATATTTCGCCAATTGTAGTTATTTTACTCATACAGTTCCTGCAACACGCGCTTTATCAGTATTTTTATAATTTATAATGTTTCAGTCCCTATCCTCAAAACTTACTGGTATTTTCAGTAACCTGCGCAAGCGCGGCGTACTGTCCGAGGCGGATATTGACACCGCCATGCGCGAAATCCGCATCGCCCTGCTCGAGGCTGATGTTGCCTTGCCCGTGGTCAAAGATTTCATAGCATCGCTAAAAACCAAAGCCCTCGGCGCGGAAGTTGTAGCCAGCGTTTCCCCAGCGCAAATGGTGATAAAATTAGTAAACGACCATCTGGCGGAACTGCTCGGCAGCGAGACCCAAGCTATCAACCTTGCTGCCACTCCTCCAGTTGTGATGATGATGGTGGGTTTGCAAGGTTCAGGAAAAACCACCAGCACTGGCAAGCTCGCCCTGCGCCTGAAAAACAAGCATAACAAAAAAGTCTTGGTTGCCTCGCTGGATATTTACCGCCCCGCCGCGCAGCAGCAATTGGAACAGGTGGCAAAGCAGGCGCAAATAGCTTCACTACCGATTATAGCTGGCGAAAAACCCCTGCAAATAACCGAGCGCGCCCTTAAAGCCGCCCGCCTTGAAGGTTATGACATTCTGCTCCTCGACACCGCGGGACGCCTGCATATTGATGCCGAGTTAATGGACGAATTAAAAGCTGTAAAGCAGCTCTCAAATCCACTGGAAACTTTGCTGGTTGCCGATTCTCTGACTGGTCAGGATGCAGTCAATATCGCCAAAACCTTCCATGAACAAATTGGCGTAACTGGCATAATCCTCACCCGCGTGGATGGTGACGGGCGCGGTGGTGCTGCGCTTTCCATGCGCGCAGTCACTGGTCAGCCTATTAAATTCCTAGGTGTCGGCGAAAAGATCGACGAGTTTGAAGAGTTCCATCCCGCCCGCATCGCCTCACGCATCCTCGATATGGGCGACATAGTTTCCCTAGTGGAAAGAGCCGCCGAAAATGTAAGCACCGCCGAAATGGAAAAAATGGCTGGACGCATGATGGAAGGGCAATTTGATTTCAACGACCTACTCGACCAACTACGTAAAATGAATAAAATGGGCGGCATCGGCAGCATGATGAAAATGCTCCCGGGCATGGGTCAGCTCAAGGAAAAAATGGCCGACGCGAAAATTGACCCAAAAATTATCGCCCGCCAAGAGGCAATAATTTTATCCATGACCACCAAAGAGCGCGCCCACCCCAAGCTTATCAACGCCTCGCGCCGTGTAAGAATCGCTAAGGGCAGCGGGCTTACCGTGCAGGATGTGAATAAGTTACTGAAACAGCAGCAACAAATGCAGGATATGATGAAAAAACTCAAAAAAATGGGCGCAAAAGGCATGATGCGTGGCGGCATGGGCAAGCTGTTCGGGATGTAAGTCAGATAACGGATGACAGATGACGATAAAACGTTATAGTTCAGTATATTATGTCATCAGCCATCCGTCATCCGCCATCCGTAACAACAAAGTCACAAAATCTTCACATACAAAAAACAGCTTTTTATGGCATAATCAGCTGAAATAATAACGATAACCACTTCTCCCTCCCACTTGCGGGATTTTACTTAACCCCCTCCACCCTTTGGAGGTAGTTCTCTCTAATCCCCTCCACCCTTTGGAGGTGGTTCTCTCTAATCCCCTCCCCCCTTGCGGGGGAGGGTTAGGGTGGGGGGTAGAAGATGTAGAAGCTATAGAAACTAGGAAAACAAATGTTTGGATTTGGTGAAGAAGACGAAGAATACGAACAACAGCCAAGAAAATCGCTGTTCAGTCGCATTGGTGATTTTCTGCTGAAAGGCGTTATGATACTTGCCATCGTCGCTCTGGCAATCGTTACGATTGTTACCATCAACGACACCGCCCGCAACAAGCTTAATGAACTGACCAAAGATAAGGACGGCAAAGGCGGTTGGGGTGATGCAATCCGTGGGGGCATGGGCGCAGCTCAGGAAAAAGCTGGAGGAATGCTTGGTGCTGTTAAGGAGACTGTTACAAAAGCCTTCCAATCTACTGGCGACACTATCGTTGCAGCAAAGGATCAAGCGGTAAATACGGTTAACACCGCCGAAAATGTTGCACTGGCTGGTGCTGGCGCACTTGTAGCCAAGAAACTTTACAATAAATACGGCAACCACGCTCAGGGAACGGTCGGTGAAAACGGTGAATTCAATCCCCTCTCCAAAAAAGAAAATAAAGCTGTGAAAGAAGCCGAGGCACTGAAAGCAAAGCAGGAAGCACTGAAAGCACAGCGAGAAGCCATGCTTGAAAAATCCAGAGAAGCCAGAGCCAAATTCAAAAACGCTGAAGCAGAATTGAAAAAAGCTAATGCAGTAAAGGAATCAGCTAAAGCTGAAATCGAAAAAATGACACTAAAAGAAAAGATTAGTAATATCCCGGAAACTGGAAAAGCTGCGATGGCACTTAAATCTGCAACTGAAGCCGAACAAACAGCCGAGCAATCTTTAAAAAAATCAGAGCAGGCTTTGAAAAAAACACAAAAAGAACTAAAAACGCTAAGAAACGAAATAAATGGTATCAGTGCAGCAATCGCTAAAGCTGAAAAAATCATCCCTCCTGGAGTCATCACCCGTGGGGAATTTAACGCTAGGCAAACACCGTCAGCAACTGCAAATGGAGCTTCCAGCACATCACAAACTACCGCCCAAACTGCTACCAAGCCAGAAGCACCGAAAACAGCACCACAGCCACCTCCATCAAAAGAGGTTGTAACCAAACCCTCAGGTCAGGTTACAGTAATGAAGGGTAAAGAGGTAATAGCAGATATAACCGATAAACAAGCCGGTGGCACTGCTGCCCCCCATGCACCTAATACCAACCTATGGAATAAGCTGAAAGGTGTAGGAAGAAGTTTTAGAATGCTTGGAAGGGGAGTTTTTGCGCCAGTCGCAGTTGCAGGCATTGCTATTGAAGGTGGAGCAGAAGCAATGGCTTCATTAGAAAATGGCAACAATAAAGAAGCTGGTCTAACAACTCTTAAGACTGCTGCACAAGCCACTGTTTTCGCAACTGCGCCAGAAGCATTTATGGCTGTTGAGGGACTAAAAGCCTTAGCCAGCACGGACGCAGTAACAGGTGGTGCGCGGGCATTTAGCAAATACAAACTTTCTGACTTAAATAATGAGCAAAGGGCTGAAATTGAGGCTTGGAAAAAAGAGGCAGAAGAACGTGGATTGGATATTTCCACATTAAAAGTAAGAGAGTTTTTAGAGAAACAATGGAATTCAGCCCCTAATACCCCGAATACTTTAATAACCAGCAAAGAACAAACCCAATCGCCAGTAAAGGGTAATTGATGTAATTCAATATGTTACCAAAAACACAGAACTGTCATATAAGGAGTCACAAAATCTTCACACAAAAATCAATAATTTATGGCATTATGTGAGTATGTAGTAATAGGTAAACGCTAAAATATTAAGTAACTCGGAGAATATATGGCTTTTTTTGGCTTATTTGGAAATGATGAAGAAGAAGTGCAGCAACCACAGAGAAGGTCAGGTGGCATAGGCAGCTTCCTGATGGGCGCGCTCAAAACAGGATTGATTATCATAGGTGCTATCCTAACTCTTGGCGGCATCTTCGCGGTGAGCGAAACTGCCAAAGGTTTCGCCGATAAGCATATGAACAACCTTGGCACCGGAACTCTCGACCTTATCAAAGGTGGCTGGAATAAAGTTACAGGAATGCTTGGTTTTTCCAATACTCCGACCTCGGACTCTGTATCAGAAACAGTAAAACTTGGCGAGCGTGAAACAATCATTCCAAAGAAGGATAAAGATAGTTTGCTTGGTGACATCACTGTTACAAATTCTGAAATACGCAGAAAGCTTAATGACCGCGAAAAAGCATTCGCCGAAATCAACAACCCTAAAAATCTGTACACCGCCGAACAAAAGTCGGTAGAGTTTGCAAAGCTTGAAGAATTGCCTGCTATATCATTTGCTCTTGCTGATAAAAGTGTGGTTTGGGATACAACTGCTAGAAACGTAAATAGTAAGAATTATGGCAGTGGCTTACCTGATGTACCCTTAATTAATTTGGAAGCACGTCTGCCTATGATACCGGAAAAATTCAATAAATTTGGCAGAGAAAAAGCTAGTGATACATGGGATGGTCTTTCACCGATAAGTAAAATAAAGTATCTTCATACCGCTGTTAAGGAAGCTGCAGCTAACAAACCGGATCTTGGTGAACGCTCTCTTAAAGAAGATGCCGGAATTTTAAGTGGTAGCATACGAGAAATTTTCTTGCCGGATAAAGTAATCAGCAAAGAAGAATCTTCTGCAATTGTCAGGCATATACCTATTCTATCTGCCATTTTTCAAGGCAAAGAACATATTACCGATAAAGGCGTAGAGATAACCGGTAAGGAGAAAATTGGTGAGTTGTTAGCTAAAGGAGATCTGGATAGCGCATTAGCGATTTCCAATGGAATTCAGGCAAAATTTTTAAAAACTGCTGAAAACATCCCAGCATTAACACAAAACAACGATGGAACTTGGATTGAGTTGAACAAGGACGATAAATTAAGAGCCGAGAAACAGATGCTGCTATATAAAGGCGCGTCCGAAAGTTTTGGCAAAATAAGCAAATATATTGAAGCTAAGCAAATGGAAAGAGATTACGATAAGCAGGTTGGCAACCCAACGCATAGCGTTATAGCTGATGTCGCTGGAAGCATACCTACCATATTCAAGGATTATGAGCAGAAAATAGCTAATTTTAAAGCTGGCGGTACTAGTGGACAGCCTCTTGCTGCAACACAATCTCCTACTAATCCTAGCGGGCAGAGGGACGATACTACCGATAAGGATGAAAAGGCTAAAGCTGCGGCTTTGGAAGCAATGAAAGTTGCTACCGCCGAGATTGCCGCCGCAGCTGCAAAGAATAATCCTGCAGGAACACCAATTAAAATTGAAAAAAGAGAAAAAGGCACTGGCAAATAATTAGCCAGCTCTTAAATCTAAACAAACCCCGCCCCAATAATTAAAATGGGGCGGGGTTTTTTGTGCCCTACACTTCCACCCCCTCAAGAGTAAAAGAAAAAACCTGACCTCTGACCCCTTACCCCTAACTCGGAGCAAGCATCGTCTCCGGCTTCACCCACGCATCAAACTGCTCGCTGGTAAGAAGCCCCAGCGCGATTCCCGCCTCTTTCAGCGACGTGCCTTCCTTGTGAGCTTTTTTGGCAATTTTCGCAGCATTATCATAACCGATATGCGGGTTGAGCGAAGTCACCAGCATCAGCGATTCATTCATCAGCTTGTTTATGCGTTCGCGGTTGGCTTCAATCCCCACCACGCAATTGTCAGTAAAGCTCACCGCGCTGTCGGCCAGCAGGCGGATAGATTGCAGCACATTATAAATAATCACCGGCTTGAACACGTTAAGCTCAAAATGCCCGTTTGAACCACCAACCGTAACCGCCACATGATTACCCATCACCTGCGCGCAGACCATAGTCATCGCCTCGCTCTGGGTCGGGTTCACCTTCCCCGGCATGATAGAGCTACCCGGTTCGTTTTCAGGGAGTGACAACTCACCAAAACCACAGCGCGGGCCACTACCCAGTAGGCGCACATCATTGGCAATTTTCATAAGTGCCACCGCCGCCGTATTTAACACACCGGAAAGCATAACCAGCGCGTCATGCGCTGCCAGTGCCGCAAATTTATTAGGGGCGGTGACAAAGGGCAATTTGGTGATGCTGGCAACTTCTTTGGCGAAGGCTTCGGCAAAACCCTTTTTCGCATTTAGCCCCGTACCCACCGCCGTTCCGCCCTGTGCCAATTCTAAAACAGGATGCAGCGCGGCATGTTCGCCCAGTGCCGAAATGATATAACCAAGCTGGGCGACATATCCGGAAAATTCCTGCCCCAAAGTCAGCGGTGTTGCATCTTGCAAATGGGTACGCCCGATTTTTATAATGCTCGAAAACTCTTCAGATTTTACTTTAAGAGCAGCTTCTAAGTGCTTGAGAGCGGGTATTAATTTCCATGTCACCTCGCAAGCCGCGGCAATGTGCATAGCGGTTGGGAAAGAATCATTTGATGACTGCCCCATATTCACATGGTCATTGGGATGCACTGGTTTTTTACTGCCCATCACCCCACCCGCCATCTCAATAGCGCGATTGGAAATAACCTCATTCACGTTCATATTAGTCTGCGTGCCGCTCCCTGTCTGCCACACCACCAACGGAAAATGCCCTTCCATTTTGCCGTCAATTACTTCATCCGCAGCGGCAATAATTTTCTCGCCGACAGCTTTATCCAGCACGCCAAGCTGCATATTAACCACTGCCGCCGAGCGTTTCAAAATACCAAATGCGGTGATGAGTGGCTGGGGCATAGTTTCCCCGCCGATTTTAAAATTCTGTAAGCTGCGCTGGGTCTGCGCGCCCCAATATTTATCGGCATCAACTTCAATATTACCAAAAGAATCGGATTCTATACGCTTGCTCATAATTTCTCCAGTGGCTAGTGACTAGTGATTAGAGACTAGGATTAGAAGTTGAGAACTATAGAAGTCAAGAAAAATGTCATCACTAGTCACTAGCCACTAGCCACTACTGCCCTATCAACCGAATCCGGCAAGAAGCCTGTCAATATCAGCTTGCGATGTAGCAGCTCCGGAAAGCTGCGGTCCATTGAGAAGATCTTTATCATCCTTCGGCAAGACAACAGCTTTCGGATCAAGGTTTTTTATATCAGCCGGAGCAGCTTCATCTGATTTTGGAGCTTCCGTACCAAACAGGTTATTGAGTTTTTCTACCCTGTCTTCAATATTTTCGAGCAGAGTTATAACTTTCCTGATGCGCTGTCCGGTAATATCCTGGAAAGCACAAGCATCATATATCACCGTGGTTTTATCCATAATTGCCTGTTCTTTTTCACCACCAATGCCGCCTGCCGCTGTCTGAATGGCATCCGCCGCATCCATAATAGTATTAGTCGCCTGTTCAGTAGCTTTTACCACCTCCTCAAGATGCATGGATGCATCTTCGATAGCGTCTTCAGCCTTAGCATTGCTCTGAATAGCAAAAATCTCATTCTTTGCCTCACCTATGTACTTTGCGAGCTTGGCAATTTCCTGATGTACAAAATTATCAGCAACACTATTGCTGGGATTTAGCGAAGATGCCATATTGATAAAAATACCACCCACATCCTGCAAGGTGATATCACCCTTTTTTTCACGGGTTTTGATCATGCTGGTAAGCAATGTCCGACCAAGTGTTGACTGCATGTCACTCATATTTATGTACTCCTCACAAAACTACTAAATTTACTTCCTGATTAAAACTCGCCGATAACACTTGTCATTTTTGTTTTCAACGTTTCCGCATTAAAAGGCTTCACAATATAGTTACTAACACCCGCTTGTTTCGCAGCGATTACGTTTTCCGGCTTACTTTCCGCCGTCACCATGATAAACGGTGTATCCTTCAAAGTAGCATGGGCGCGCACTAACTTTAGCAGCTCCATACCAGTCATAGGTTCCATATTCCAATCGGAAATAACCAGGCCAGCGGGTTTTTCCTGTAGTTTCTTAAAAGCATCGCCACCGTCTGATGCCTCCTCCACATTATCAAAACCAAGCTGTTTAAGGAGATTTTTTATAATACGGCGCATGGTGCTGTAATCATCTACCACAAGTATGTGCATTGTCTTATCTACTGGCATAATCTGAACCTACTAAAAATAAAGTGAAAATAACTGAACTCAGACTGTACTTTAGCCGATATATTTTAATGGAAGGTTAAGATGAAAAAGAATAATTACATTTATTTTTTACTCAAAAACCCATGAAAACCAGGGATTTCATCGCTTTATTTATATTAAATTAACTAATTATATGCTATAATTTACACTGGAAGAGGTATAATGTCGTGTACGATTTTACTACATATTTCCCATCAAAATTCAGGCTTATGACAGCAAAGGCCACTACTGCCAGATTTTCTTTTAAGTTTTTTGACATTGGCAGGTTTTACCGCAAAACCGTTCACAACCTCACCAGATTCATCTATCGCCCCACCTATATCGGACTAGAAAACATCCCAAAAACCGGTGGCGCGATACTCATCAGCAACCATGTATCCTATATGGACGGGCCGCTAATCGACGCCGGTATTTATGCCCATTGCGGCCGCCATGTACGCTACGTTATTGATGAAGATATTTATCACCTGCCCTTCGTGCATTACCTTATGAGCATGGCACGCGCCATTCCGATTTCCTCCAACCGCAAAAGCGTGGAAGCGGCATTTGATATGATTTCTGAAGGACTGCGCGCCGGTGATTTAATTTGTATTTTCCCGGAAGGCTACCTCACTTTCACCGGCGGACTTGGTCGTTTTCGTCATGGCATTGAATGGATAGTCCGCCGCGATCCGATGCCGGTAATTCCCATGTCACTTTCCGGACTCTGGGGCAGTATATTTTCCCGTAAATTTCGTGGTTCATGGAAAAGACTGATACCCCGCAACCCGAACCAGCCGGTGGTAGTGAAATGTGGCGAACCCATCCCACCGGAAAAAGTCGACGTAAACCACCTGCAGGAAATAGTTCTTCGTTTGAAGTATTCGTGATTAGTGGTTCGGGATTCGGGATTCGGGATTAGTGGTTCGGACGTATTCCTTAAACACGAAACACGAGACACGAAGCACGAAACACGAGACACGAATCCTATCTCTCCAACACCGTGGCTATCCCCTGCCCGCCACCGATACATTGCGTGGCAAGTGCATATTTTTTGCCATGTTTGGCGAGGAGTTGCGCGGCTTTACCAGTGATACGCGCGCCAGATGCACCAAGCGGATGACCAAGGGCAATCGCCCCGCCATCAAGATTTACCTTATTCACATCCAACCCCAGCTCGGCAATAACACCGAGAGCCTGCACCGCGAAAGCCTCATTCAGCTCGATAATATCAATATCGGCAAGGGTAAGTCCCGCCCGCGCCAGCGCTTTTTTGCTGGCCTCCACTGGGCCAAGACCCATGATTTCTGGAGCAATTCCCGATGTGGCAAAAGATTTCACTTTTGCCAGAATCGGCAAATTATTTTTCTTTGCATAAGCCTCACTGCATACCAGCACCGCCGCCGCCCCATCCGTAACTGGCGAAGAGGTCGCTGCCGTCACCGTTCCCGCAACATCAAAAGCTGGCTTAAGTTCAGCCATTTTTGCAAGGGTGGTTTCAGCGCGGATACAGCCATCTTTCGCAACCATTCCCGCTTTATTTTTTATAGCAATTATTTCCTCTGAAAAATCAGCCTTTGCTGCTTTCTGGTGGCTTTGCAGCGCGAATTCTTCCTGCGCCCCGCGCGGAATTGAAAGTTTCTTGCACACCTGCTCGGCAGTCAGCCCCATCGACATATAAGCAGCGGGCAGCGCGCTATACAAAGCAGGGCTAGGCAGCGGATTAAATCCGCCCATCGGCACGCGCGACATAGACTCAACGCCAGCGGCAATAAACACTTCACCCGCACCACAAGCAATCTTCCCCGCAGCAATATGAATAGATTCCATCGAAGAACCGCAAAAACGGTTGACCGTCGCACCACCAACGCTGACTGGCAGACCAGCCATCAGAGCCACCATCCGCCCGATATTCATGCCCTGCTCACCTTCAGGAAAAGCGCAACCAACCATAACATCTTCAATATCCGCTGGATTCAGCGTAACCTTGCCAAGCAAACCTTTTATCACCTGCGCGAGAATATCATCCGCTCGCGTCCGCGCCAGCTCACCCTTCCCAGCAGGAGTAAATGGTGAACGGGCATAAGCGCAGATTACAGCTTGATTGGTCATAATATCTCCATATGGTGCGTAATTCATACCTCGTAATTCGTAACTACGCATCTACGAACTACGATTTACGCTTATTCTATCAAAAAACAGTTACTTTTTCGTTAGTTTCAATCTAGGTTATGACATTGCTCAGTACGAAAACAAAGAAGATTAAGCTTTATTCTCTGCTAGCGAAAACCTCATAAATATGATAAAGTATGATTTATGAATCACTTGAGGAGATGAATATGTCCAGCATAGAACGCATGACTATCACCATGCCTACTGACATGGCAGCTATTATTAAAGCGGCGGTAAAGGGAGGCGATTACGCCTCTACCAGTGAAGTAATACGCGAAGCAATGCGCGAATGGAAGCTAAAGCGGATTGTGCAGGGGCAGGAATTAGATGCGCTGAAAGCAGATATTGAAAAAGGACTTGCCGATGTTGCCGATGGGCGTGTACGTAGTTTTGATAAAGCAAAAATCATAGCGCGGGGGAGGAAGTTATTAGCCAAACCCTAACCCTCCGCCTCACCGACACAGCAGAAGCCGACCTTGCAGAAATCTGGGCATATCTTGCCACTGAAGCTGGTGAAGCGATTGCTGTCCATTTCCTTGATAGTGTTGGCAAAACTCTGGACGCGGTGAAGAAGTCGCCACTGATGGGAACAACACGCGATCAGCTCGGAGTCAAGTTGCGCGTGACGTTTCATCATCCTTACGCTATCTACTATCAGGTAAGTGAGCAGGAACTTGTTATTATCCGAATTCTACACGGCGCACGTGATTCCGTCGCCATCGCAGAACATGGCGGGTTTCTACAATGATGACGCTAGAAATGAAAAATCCATATGAACAATTTTGACACAGACATAGTAATAATCGGCGCGGGCCCAGTGGGGCTTTTTGCCATATTTGAGGCGGGAATGCTCAAAATGCGTTGCCATGTGGTGGACGCGCTCGAGGCAATCGGCGGGCAGTGCAGCGCGCTTTACCCGGAAAAACCGATTTATGACATTCCCGCCCACCCCGCCATCATGGCGCAGGAACTCATCGACAAACTCGCCGAGCAAGCCGCGCCTTTTGCCCCCACCTACCATCTCGGGCAGACCGTCGATAAACTCAGCAAAAATCCCGATAATAGCTGGAGCGTTACCACTTCCAAAAACACTGTAATAAATTGCAAAGCGATAATCATCGCCGCTGGCTGTGGCGCGTTTGGCCCTAACCGCCCGCCTATGGAAAATCTCGAAGAATATGAAGGCAAAAGCGTGTTTTACATGGTCGGCAAACGCGAAGAATTTCGTGGCAAAAAAGTAGTCATCGCTGGCGGTGGCGATTCAGCCGTTGACTGGGCTATTTCTCTATCCGAACTCACTGAAAAACTTTATGTAGTGCATCGTCGCGCCAAATTCCGTTGCGCGCCAGAGTCAGAAAGCAAGCTGCAAGCCCTCGCCGCTAGCGGTAAAATTGAGATGGTGATACCCTATCAACTTGATTCCATCGAAGGCAAAGACGGCAAAATTTCCTCGGTTATAGTTGCCACGCTTGAAGGCGAAAAACGCGCTCTCCCAGCCGATATATTGCTGCCATTCTTTGGTCTTTCCATGGAGCTTGGCGCAATCGCAAATTGGGGCTTAAACCTTGATAACAACCACATCAGCGTAACACCAGCAACCATGCAAACTTCAGAGTCAGGAATCTTCGCTATTGGCGACATCGCAACTTATGAAAACAAGCTGAAACTCATCCTCTCTGGCTTTGCCGAAGCAGCACAGGCAGCCCACGCCGCCCGCGCGCTAATCTATCCCAACGAAGTTCTGCATTTTGAATATTCAACCACCAGCGGAGTTCCAAAATAATATGTTACAGACAAAAATAATTGATGGAAAAGCCTTCGCCGAAAACCTCCGCGCCGATATAAAAACCCGCGTGGCAAAGCTGAAAACCGAAAAGAACATAACCCCGGGGCTGGCGGTGGTGCTGGTGGGCAATGACCCGGCCAGCGAAGTTTATGTACGTAACAAAGGCAAACAAACCATCGAAGCTGGTATGCAATCTTTTGAGTTTCACCTTCCCGCAGAAACCAGCGAATCGGAGCTACTGAAAAAAATCGACGAGCTGAACAAAAACCCGCAAGTGCATGGAATTTTGGTGCAATTGCCACTGCCAAAACACATGGGTGAAGAAGCGGTGATAAACGCCATCGCGCCCGCCAAAGATGTTGATGGTTTCAACATAATCAATGTCGGCAAGCTGGCAACTGGCGGCGATGGCTTCGTTCCTTGCACCCCGCTTGGTTGCCTGATGTTGCTTAAAGATACCGTTGGCAACTTGACTGGCAAACACGCAGTAGTCATCGGCCGTTCCAATATCGTCGGCAAACCAATGGCGGCTCTGCTCCTTAAAGAAAGCTGCACTGTCACCATCGCCCATTCCAAAACGAAAAACCTACCTTCCCTGCTCAAAACCGCAGACATTGTGGTAGCTGCAATTGGCAAAGCAAATTTCGTAAAAGGTGAATGGCTGAAACAAGGCGCGGTGATTATTGACGTTGGCATCAACCGACTCGAAAATAAAAAACTGGTTGGCGATGTTGATTTCGCAAGCTGTCAAGGCATAACCTCCGCCATCACCCCCGTACCAGGCGGAGTCGGACCCATGACCATCGCCTGCTTGCTGGAAAATACTTATAGAGCCGCTTCTCTTTCCCCTCTCCTTCTGGGAGAGGGTTAGGGTGAGGGCAATATGGATAGTGAGGGAACATGGATGAATTTTCCATCATCGCCAAATATTTCAAACCTCTGGCTGCAAATTTTTCTGGCAGCCTGAATCTTTCCGATGATGCCGCGCTACTTTCCCCACCAGAAGGCCATGAACTGGTCATCACCAAAGACGCAATTTCACATTGCATCCATTTTATTGGCAATGAATCACCAGACCTGATTGCTGGCAAAGCCCTGCGTGTCAATCTTTCCGACCTCGCGGCAATGGGCGCGCAGCCAATCTGCTATTTCCTCGCCCTCATGCTTCCTGCGAACACCACGGAAGACTGGCTGGAAAAATTCGCGGAAGGACTCAAAAAAACTGGGGACGAATTTAAAATCGCGCTGGCTGGTGGCGACACCACTCGGACGAATGGCAGCCTCTCCATCTCCATCACCGCCATTGGCAGCGTTCCAAGAGGCACAGCATTAAGGCGCAACGGCGCGAAAATAGATGATGATATTTACGTATCAGGAACACTCGGCGACAGCGCGTTGGGTTTGCAATTATTGCTGAACCCCACATCCCACGCCCCTCTTCCCTCTTCCCACTTCATAAACCGCTACCTAACCCCGCAACCTCGCATCTCACTCGGCATAGCACTGCGCGACATCGCCACCGCTTGCATGGATATTTCCGATGGCTTAGTGCAGGATTTAGAGCATACCTGCACAGCATCCAGCGTCGGCGCAACTATACACTCCCCTCTTCTCCCTCTCCCTTTGGGAGAGGGCGGGGTGAGGGCAATAGAAACCGCCCTCACTGGCGGCGACGACTACGAACTACTCTTCACCGCCCCACCCGCTAAAAAAACCATAATCGAACAATTGGCAAAAACCTTACAACTCCCCTTAACCTGCATCGGCAAGATCACCGCGGGAAACAATGTCCAGATTCTTGATGAAAACGGAAAAACTATCGAGCTAGACAAAAAAGGCTTCTCGCATTTTTGAGGGATACGGATTGATGGCTTTCTTCAATTCCCTAATGCCTAATCCCTAATCCCTAATGCCTAATCCCTAATGCCTAATCCCTAATGCCTAATCCCTAATCCCTAATGCCTAATCCCTAATCCCTAATGCCTAATCCCTAATGCCTAATGCCTAATCCCTCACCCGATACTCGTCCGAAACAGCTTCAACCTTAACAAAAACTGGTCGAGAATATTTGCAACCAGCTTATATTGCGCGGAGATATGCTCCATATCTTCTTCCGGCGGCAGAATTGCTGGCGCGCTCATATCGGCAAAGCCGGTGCCGGCGTAACGGGCAAAAGGAATTCCGGCATTTTTCTCTGCTTCCATAACCGTGGTAATCAGGCAGGAAGCAACTATGCGCGGAAACAAAACCGTATATGCCAGCACTTCATCATTGCCACTTTCCTGCGTTTCCGGCGCGTCCAAAAGCTCTTTATGCACATGGGTTACCACATCAATATAGCGGTCAAGCCCACTCAGCAAATTATCCTTATTCTGTTCAAAAATCTCCGCCCAAAGTTCAGGACTAGAACCGGCAAGCCGCAGGAAACTTTTATATACCGGCTTGCCTTCGGTCATCTCAAAAAACCTGCCCAACGGCTGTTCCAGACAAAAAGCGATAAGCTGTGGCAAATGCGACATATAGCCATAAATCATATCGTGGATTTCCGCCGGCATCCCTTCCAGACGCGCTCCCATCCCCGCCCAGAAGGCGGTTATCTTATCCAGAGTTTCAGCCTGTGGCGGTTCTTTCGGCGTGATTATAAGTCGCTTCTTCCTGAACAGATCCGCTCTTCCGGCGCGCACTCCTGATTGCTCACTACCAGCAATAGGATGCGCCGGAATAAAAATAACAGTCTCCGGCAAGTGCGGTGCAATAGCTTCCACCGCCGGTCTTTTGACTGATGCCACATCCATCACAATCGCCCCCACAATAAGATGTGGCGCGATTTCCTGCGCGATTTCCCCAAGCGTTGCAGGTGGCGTAGCGATAATAATCAGGTCACTGCCAAAAACCGCGCTTTGCAAATCCATATATCCGGCATCAATAAACTTTTCCTTGAGCGCAAAAGCGATGGAAATTTCATTATGGTCATAGCCGATAATTTTTTCGCAAAGCCTGTTCTCATGTGCCGCGCGGGCGATGGAACTGCCAATCAACCCCAGCCCGATAATGGTTATTTGCGTAAAAATGGGAGTGGTCATTGCAAAAACTCCCTCAGTGCAGCAACCACCGCCTTATTATCTTCTTCCAAGCCTATGCTTATCCGCAGACAGTTAGGAAGACCGTAATTAGCCACTTCACGCACGATCAACCCGCGCTCCATAAGAAACTTATTCGCCGCCGCCGCACTTCGCTCCTTGGAAAATTCAACCAATATAAAATTACCAATACTCGGATGCACTTTAAGCCCCAACCCTGCTATTTCTTCACTCATCCACCGCAGCCATTTATTATTAAACTCTCTAGCTTTCGCAGTAAATTCCACGTCACGCACCGCAGCAACCCCCGCCATTATCGCCGGAGTGGAAACATTGAAAGGGCCACGGATACGGTTGATAACATCAACAATATTAGCAGGCGCGAACATCCAGCCGATACGCAGCGCAGACAAACCATAAATCTTGGAAAATGTACGCAGCATAACCGTGTTTTCAGAAGCCTTCACCAACTCGCTACCATCACTATAGTCAGGCGCATCAGCATATTCGCAGTAAGCATCATCAATCGCGAGTATAACATTCTCCGGCAAGCCATCACGCAAACGTTTCATTTCGGCTGCGGAAATATATGAGCCGGTTGGGTTATTGGGATTGGCGATAAACACAATCTTGGTTTTTTGGGTAACTGCTTTAAGCAGCGCGTCCACATCAGTTTTCAAATTCTTTTCCGGAGCCGGAATAACTTTCGCGCCCACGCTCTGCCCATAAATTTTATACATCAGGAAACCATGTTCGCTGATGAGGATTTCATCACCCGCCGTCACATAAGCATGCACCAGCAAACCGATAAGTTCATCGGAGCCAGCACCGCACACAATCTGCTCAAAAGGCAAACCATAAACCTCGGCAATAGCTTCGCGCAGCTTGCTCGCTGTTCCATCCGGATAGCGGTGCAGCGTCGCCGCCGCTTCTTTATAAGCTGAAATTGCCAAAGGACTAGCCCCGAGCGGTGTTTCATTGGAAGAAAGCTTTACAACTTTCACGCCAGCCCCCGCCGTTGATTTTCCACCAACATAAGGCGCGATGTCTAAAATTCCGGAATTAGGTGTAGGTTTCATAAAAATACTTTTATTTTTAAGTGTTTTGCGAATCAGCAAGAGTCATTGGTGTTGCATATGCTCCCAGAAAATGCGTAGCAAGGATTGACGCTCCAAGACCGGCAGAAAAGGTCTTAAATCCTTCATGCTCAGCATCAATAAAACCTTTTATCTCCACCAGATGGTGACGGCTGGCAGGGCTTAGACTGGCGATATTGATCCACGACGCTTCCAGCTTCGCACTACCAAACCCAGTCTGCAACCGGTTCTGGCTGACATTGGCATCGGCTTCGATAACCACCAGCGACATATCATCGCCCGACGGCTCCGGCTTCAGCCTCGCCACAGCCAGTGCCGATGGCATCGCCTTCCCCGGAACATCGGTATATACAAACGGAATATGCGCAAATATTTTCGGCACGTTTTCACCATGCTGCATAAGTGCCATCCACCAGTTGCTGGTGTCAGAGCTGCGTAAAAACGGCACGATGCCCACCGCTGCTTTTCCGTCCATTACATCGCCAATCACCCGCTTAATGTGTGGTTGCCTGACTATCGGCGAAGCTGGTCCGAAATATTCTTTCGCCAGCCAATATAAATTATTTTCCTTATCATCAGCAAACACCGATAAGCCAAGCCTCGCTTCCACGCCGGTAGATGCACCGATTATAATCCGCCAGATGGCAGTGGCAGCAGCAGCCGGAAAATCGGTAGGACGGAATCGCTCAGCAATATTGCGCACCATTTCCGCCTCACGCCCAGAGCGTATCGGACAGGGAATAGTAGTAGTGGTAATCTTTAATTCTCCAACTTCCTTTACTACAGCAATACGCTTGATCAGCTGCTCGATAATTTCATTATCAATTGCATCGATCCGCGCCCGCAGCTTAGACAGCTTGTTATCATTGTTCATAACACTAACCAATTCCCATTTCAGGGGACTATATATTGAATATTAATTATTTTGTAAAGACAATGTCATCCCCATTTACCCCCCTTGCGGATTACTCCTAATCCCCTCCCCCCTTGCGGGGGAGGGTAAGGGTGGGGGGTATTATAGATATGAGTTATACTCATTATGTATAACTATTATACATAATGAGTATGAAAATCGAGTCCGAAAGACCGCCAGAAATTTTACTTGAGACCTCTGCATAATACGTCATTGCGACTGCGAGCGCAGCGTGGCAGGAAGCAATCCATCTTTCTATGATGCTTGATTTTACTGGATTGCCGTCCCCGCCAATTCTTCCAAGCAAGGTTGGGCGGGGACAGGCTGTGGCTACGCCTTCTCGCAATGACGAAAAACGTATTATGCAGAGGTCTCTACTTTTCGCTGCGAAGCGAGCGTACCTTCAAATAAGAACTTTATAGTTCTTATTTGTAATAACTATAAGAATGATGAGTTTAAAAATCCCTGAATCCTGACCTCAGACCTCTGAACCCTACACCCTACAACAGCGGTGCAGAAACGCTTCTGGTTAGTGGGATTAAACCAAACGGCAGAAGATTAGGAACAACAGAATTAAATGGATAACTTGCTGTAATCACCTTATAAGTAACGCCATTAATATTTTGCGATACAGAGGTAACAGTAAATTGTGAGCTGTCAAAACCATACAGATTATCTTTTGCTTTTGTGACAATTTCCGAATCATATGCCGATGTATTAACAATAGCGTAACGTGCCGCTTCTTCAATTGCCAGCTCCATGGTATGCAAAACCCAATAAGCGCGGCTGAACTCTATAATTCCAAATATAAAGAGTATGAATACGGGAAACACGAGAGCCATTTCCAAAGCCGCCGCGCCTTTTTCATCTATCCTTATTCTTTTAACAAATCCTGGCATACGCATAATCATTTAACCTGAACTGTGGCTGATTTTGAAATAGTGTAAGAATTGGTTGGATAATTATCATATGGTAAAATTATCGGCACAGCATAACTGGCAGTTATGGTATTATAAGTATTTGCCACAGCACCACTGCTGCATATAGAGCCACAAGCACTGCTAACACCGGCACATTGGCAGAATTGATTAACTGTTACAGAAACACTCCCGCTGGGAAAACCGCTTGCAGTTTGTATCACCTGCGCTATTCCGGAATTATCATCCGGATAGGAAATTGCATATTGCACCCCTGCCCGGACGCTGCTACTGAGTATAACAGATTTGTTTATTACAGTTGCTATATCTACGGCTACAGGTATTAAAAAAACAAAGCTTACCGCCACAAGCGCGAATTCAACAGCCGCCGCGCCTTTTTGATTTCTTAGAAATCTATTAAAAATAATTCCCAATTTTTTCATCGCCTATTCCTGCAGCTTAACTGCCCCAGCAAACCCAGGTGTGATCTGTGACATTCCGCTGCCAGAACAATCAGCTTTTATATTATTATTTCCAAAAAAATTAACCATATTACTTACTATCTGTGTGCAAGCTGCATTGATGGTACTGCCACCATTAAAAGTAACCTCACCGCTTGGCAGGTAAATAGCTCCATTTATATTCATAGTCGAACCGCCGTTGAATTTGTTAAGATTATTGATAGTAGCATTGCGATCCTGATAAAAGGCAATTCCTGAATATTCACCGCTGGTCGGAGCATTAATAGATACCGTCGCTCCACCATTTATGGTTATATCTGGATAACCGGAATTACTGGAGCTAGTGAGGATAAAAGTAACTCCAGTGCCTGTAAGTGTTGCTTGCGCGCCAATATCAAAAGCACCACGATCGATTATATATTCCCGGATTTAATGTAACATTGGCGTGTGAGGTTAATTTAAACCCATTACAATAAACACCTGGATTGATGGTGACTGTAGAGTGAGTGCTGAAATTATTATTATCACAACCGCTATATGTCGGCACTGTCATATTAGCATAAGGATCTGGTGTCTCATCACCATTAATCGTTGGAGACACTGCTGCGTTGAACACCGCCGAACCACCAACCTGATAATTCCCCACAGTGTGTAAACTATATACATTGGTATTGGAGTTACCAGTTATGTCTACAGAGGCACTTATGTTAGAGTTTGATATAAGCGTGCAGGTAGGCATATTCATAGTTGAACTACCAGTTATATCTATACCGGTACCATTTCCCGCCAAAGCCATTACACAACCACCACCACTACCTGCAGTTTGTTTAACGGCTACAGCCCTGGCACTTACAACAGTATTGCTGCCTAAAAACAAACTTGAAAAAGTAAGAGACTGTGTTTTTGATATAATAACTTCGACGGCATTATTATTGGTGGTGTAGCCCCCTGCTAGTGGCGGATTATTAATTGTAACAGTTACACCGCTTGGAAAACCATTCTGCGTAACAGCATACTGGGCTGCTGATGTACGTTTTGTTGTTGTTGTTTCGCGCGCACCAGCAAGTGCTGCCGTATCCGCCGCCGTTTGTAAATTACGTTTGCTTAAATACCACGAACCTGTTTCCACACCCAGACCAACCATCCCTATGACCACAGGCAGAATAACCGTCCAGGCAAGCATAATTCCGCCGTCCTGTGCTTTATAAAATTCTGAGAACCGGATTATCCTTTTCATAAATACCCCATTGCTATAAATGCTCAAGCAGTAACAGATACCAACAGATACTTGCCGACCCAATAAATATATGTGATAGACAAATTATACAGTTACAGTATTAATATAGTGTTATTAAATGCTGGAAATATAACTAAATTAGTTATTTATTTAAATAAACTATATGTAAAATTTTATGCATAAAATGCACGGTAATTTCTCAGTATGAATCCTACAGAAAAATCAATTTTTGGCGCGAATTATCGGGAAGTAGAAGTAGGTGAGATAGCCTATATCGCCCGCGAAACCCCGCTTAAGCTCGCATGTGGTGTCGAAGTTTCCAACATACCGATGGCATATCAGACCTATGGCAAATTAAACCCCGACAAAAGCAACGTGATACTCGTCTGCCACGCCCTGACCGGCGACCAGTATCTTTGCGGCACGCATCCGGTAACCGGCAAGGAAGGCTGGTGGGACAGGATGGTAGGTGCGGGAAAACCGATAGACACCGATAAATTCTTCGTTATCTGCTCCAACATAATCGGCGGTTGCATGGGTTCTTTCGGGCCAAAACGTGTAAACCTGGCAACCGGCAAAACTTATGGGCTGTCCTTCCCTTTCATCACCATTGACGACATGGTGAAAGCGCAAGCACTGCTGCTTGACCAATTGGGAATCGATAAAATTTTCTGCGTCATTGGCGGTTCAATGGGCGGGATGCAGGTTCTGGAATGGGCGCGGCGTTTTCCCGAGCGTATTTTTGCGGCTGTTCCAATTGCCACCTCCACCCGCCAGTCAGCGCAGAATATCGCTTTCCACGAAATCGGCAGGCAGGCGATAATGTCTGATCCCGACTGGTGCGATGGTGATTATATCTCGCATAAAAAATATCCGGCAAAGGGTCTGGCAGTGGCGCGCATGGCAGCGCATGTAACCTACCTTTCCGAAAGCATGCTACAGGAAAAGTTCGGGCGCAACCTGCAAAATGGTGAAGCTTATACTTACGGTTTCGGTGCCGATTTCCGGGTGGAAAGCTACCTACGTCATCAGGGCGCAAGCTTCGTTGAGCGTTTCGATGCCAATTCCTACCTCTACCTCACCCGCGCTGCCAGCTATTTTGACCTGACTCGTGGCGGCACCCGCAAACTCACCGATGTTTTTTCCGGAACTCACATCCGTTTCTGCGTAGTGTCATTTTCCAGCGACTGGCTCTATTCCTCGGTTGAAAGCCGCAACCTGGTACGCGCATTAAATGCCGTGCGCGCCGATGTCAGCTTCACCGAAATTGAAAGCGACAAAGGCCACGATTCTTTCCTGCTGGAACTGCCCGAATTCGATAATGCCGTGCGCGGATTTATTGAAGGCTCTGCAAGGCTTCTGTCATCCCGGGCTTGACCCGGGATCCAGAGCCACAAATTCTGTCAGTGGTTTTTGCACTGGATCCCGACTTTTGTCGGGATGTCAAATCAAACAAAAAACTGAACCATTATCGCAATGCCAAAAGGAATAGTAATAGCAAAATTCTTCTGTGCTACTTTGGCAATTACCCATGTAACAATATAAGCACCCACAAGCAGCAGAAGGAATTTGGGAAATGCCGCTGAACCTACGCATATTCCCGCCATCGCCATCAGCTCCGCCTGTTTCGGCAGGCGGTAGATATGCCCTTCTTTAGTGATGGATTTGCGCCATATAACCGCACCGATTATAGCCCCAAATAACCCACCCAGCACAAATCCAAACAAACCTCCGTCAATATCCATGCGCGTAAGCATACCGGTCACGATAACCATAATCATGACCTTGCCCATAATCAGCTTTTCATTCACCTCAATTGCAGCCAAAATAATGAGGAATGACGCAAGGAAACATACGAGTATGAACATATCACCAAAGCCATAGCGCAGGAATGCCAGCACAAAAATCGAAGCCAGCAGAATCTCGGTAACAGTATGAGAAATGGGAAATGATGTTCCGCAATAACGACAGCGATGGCGCAATAACATAGCCGAAAAAACCGGAAATAAATCGCGCACCTGCAATAACGTGCCGCAACTCCCGCAATATGGTGCTTTATCCAGAAGCAACCGTCCACGCGGCAAACGGTGAATCAGCGAGCAGGCATAGTTGCCAGCCGCCAACCCCATAACCACTGCCCAGATAATCCCCGCCCAGATAAACCTGGTTTCCATGCTTTGCATTGCGGGAAAAATATTCTCTATCATAAAACCTCAATTACTTATTACAGAAGCGATAAGCAAGGATTTTACAGGTTGTTATAGAATTTGAACAGAGGAAATATAAGCATTTGCTAACAAATAACTTATATATCCTGTTCCTGCCCCCCACATCAGTAGCAAAGGCTAAATGGAAATACTCTAGGCCGCGCGAACCCCAACCAGGAATGATTTCACTTCATGGCTCAGGCTCTCAGACTGCCTGGAAAGCATCTTAGCTGCCTCCAGCACCTGCTTGGTAGATTCCGAGGTTTCCTGTATAGACCTTGTTACCGAGCCTATTCCCTGGGTAATTTTATCTACTCCGGCTGAAGCCGTTGTCATATTTCTTGCAACATCCTGATTAGCCGCACTCTGCTCTTCCACCGCCGCAGAGATTGCTGTGGAATATTCATTCACTTTTGCAACAGCATCTTTTATGGTTTTAAGCGCATCCACAACCTCAGCTGAAACATTTTGCACTTCTCTGATCTGCGTCTGGATTTCCCCGGTGCTTTTCTGGGTCTGGCTGGCAAGGTTTTTTACCTCGCTAGCTACAACGGCAAAACCCTTTCCAGCTTCACCCGCGCGCGCTGATTCGATAGTAGCATTAAGCGCAAGCAGGTTGATCTGCCCGGATATTTGCTCGATAGAAGTAGCCATACCACCAATAGCTTCCGATGCCTGGGCAAGATTCTGCGAGGATTGATTAGCGGAATCCACTTTATTTACAGTATCGTGAATTGCCTGCATAGATTTCGAAATCTGCGAATTAATTTCCTTAACGGCCGAGGTCATTTCTTCTGCCGCTGCTGCAACCGACTGTACGTTTGCTGCTGTTGCCTGTGAAGCTTTAGATACCTCAACTGACTGATCCCCGGCAGTTTCCGCTGATTTACTCATTTCCTCAGCAGTCTGGTAAAGTTCGGTAGACGCTGCCGCAACCGAAGAAACAATACCTTGCAAACCAGATTCAAAATCATCGGCTAGTTTATTCATCATCGCTTTCTTATCAGCTTCAGCGCGTATCTCATTTTCTTTTTGCTTAGCTTCAAGATGCAGTTTCTGCAGTCCATTCTCCTTGAAAATTTCTGCCGTGCGCGCAATATCGCCAACCTCATCTTTACGATGAGCACCAATTACAGCTATATCAAATGTCCCTTCAGCAAGCTGCTGCAATATAGAAACAATAGCTGCTATAGGACGGGCAATACCATAGCGCGCGAGAATAAATCCCATCAGCGACCCAGCGACAAGACCGATAACCAGCACAATAACCATAACCTGTGATATATTGTGATACACTGCGGTAATATCATCAGATAACCTGGCCATATTTTTTGCGGAATCATCGGAATATGCAGTCACAATTTTATGCAATGATTCTGCTTCATCATCACTGCTATGCGCCGCTTCCTTAACTTTTCCCTGCATTTCCGAAAGAGTAAAATTTTCAATTGCCGAAGCCGTTTTTACCGTGTGTTCAAGCGCAGTAATATAATGGTCATACTGACTTCTGATTTTTTCCAGTGTTTCCTTCTGATGTTCATCCACCAGCTGTTCAAGAGCAATGACATTATCATCAAACTGTTTTTTCTCTACTTCCATCTCAGAAGAAACACTTGCAATTGTTTGAGCGCTGGGATCAGCCACCATATGCATTTTCAACTGGTCAAGCGTCAAAATATTTTCACGCAGGCTACCAGCAAGCAGAGCTTCTTTTGCCGATTCTTCCATATCATTGGCTTTTAAGTCCAATGTTTTCAGGGAATGAATGCCGAGCACTCCCATTACTATGACCAGTGAGCCCATGAAAGCCACGAGCATCATTAATTTTGATAAAAGCCTGCGATTATGAAACCATGACATACTTGTCTCTCCCGTTTTTGTGTTTATTACTTAACAATACGTGTATCTAAAGTGCTTAAGAACGTCCCAAAGAAAGACGACCAATAACAAGGACTACTAACTAATATAATTTATGCAAGCTATTAATATAGACCAATTAAAATAATTTCTGATTGTTGTTAAAAAGTATCAATTGAATTTAATTGCAGAAAAATAATGATTATAATTTTACTGTCCCACGCAATTGATTGATAGATTGGGGAAAATATTTCTTATCATATTTCCCACCATTTTTCCTAAACAAATCTGGCAGTTTTTCCCAGCTTTCCTGCGGATAGAGGTGATGTATGCCATGCAGGTTGAAATTAAGCAGGTATTTTTCCATAAATTTTGGAAGTTCAAGGTTATAGCCATGCTTAACGTCATTAACCGGCGTGCGGTAATGATAAACATAATCAAGGAAGGAAATCATAAAGCCACGAAGGAGGAAAAATAGCGCGAGAATATACCAGTGACTGCCATAAAGATAAAAGCTCGTTCCCCACACCAGCAGAATAATAACCGTATCCACACGCACCTGATCCAGCCCTTTATTTATAATCTGCATCGCCACTTCATAGTTATATGATTTTTTGATAAATATTGTATCCAGTGCCTTGCCTATAGTCCTGCGTGGCAGAAAGCTCATAAATGGCGCGACCACCTCGTTAATATACAGCCCGATAAGCAGATAATAATAATAAATTATATTATCTTTGCGCTGCGAGCTGGAGCGCGAAACTTCCGGCTGTTCATACTGCGTACGGTTCAGCCGGTGATGCACAAGATGCGCAGGTTTCAGCAAACCAAACGCCGAACCGAAACAAATTCCCATTATCCTTCCCGCTATATTGTTGAGCGAACGCGCAGAATAAAAAATCACATGTACCGCTTCATGGATCAACGCCCAGAATTGATTGCTGAGCAGCGCGACAAACAGAATCAGCCATAAATATTCCGGCTGCTCGGCGAACATAAGCGGCATCACAAACGCCACGCCTATCGCAAGACCAACATGCAGCGCAAACAGAGCGAAATTAATTGCATAAATTTTCGTTGGTTTCGTCATTTATCTAATCCCTAATGCCTAATCCCCAATGCCTAACGCCTAATGCCTAATCCCTACCCTTCAAGCCTCCACAAACCGCACCTCATCACCAACCCTAAGCCCCATAGTTTGCGCAATATCCGCCGCAACAGAAATACCATTTTTGCCTTCTTCAAGCAAGCCCAGCCCCATGCGGAAATCAGAAAGCCTGACGGTTGCCAGCATAAATTTGGCAGAACCAGACAGTTCTTTTATTTCAGCAATCTTCGCCTTTTTGCTTTTCCTGATAGTACGAATCTGGGCGCGCTCAGCCTGCATGGTCGGGCCAGCATCAAACACGTCAATATAACCCTGATGACGGAATCCTTCATTCTCCAACAAATGCAAAGCTGCTTTCGATGCCTCAAGCGGCACGCCAATAACTTCCTGCGCCTTTTTATCCAGCAGATCCACATAGATCGGATATCTAGGCATCAAATCACTGATAAACTGACCGCCTTTAGTGGCAGTAATAAAATCAGCTTTTTTAAAATCCATCTGGAAAAAATGCCCGGCAAGGTTGCGGTAAAATGGCGAGTCTCCATTTTCGTCCTGCACTCCACGAATTTCAGAAATCACCGTATCCGAAAACAGTTCGGGAAACTGCGCCATAAACAAATAGCGACAACGCGACAGAAATTTGCCGATTCCATCACGGCGATAATCAGGCAGCAAAAACAGCGAACCAATTTCACTCGCCCCCGTATAGTCATTTACCATATGCAGAACTTTCTGCAATGAATAAACCCCAACCACATCCGAAGATTGCACAATCGTTGAAAGCTTATAGGAGTAAAACGGATGTTTTATTCCTACATGCGCCACCACCCCCGCCGTTCCCACCAGTTTTTTACTGCTGACATCTTCCAGCACGAATAAAAACCGTTCATCACCTTTCATATGCGCGCTTCCGGCAAAGCTGGCAACTGCATTTTCAATCTTGGTTTTGAGTACCCCGGCATCTTCCGGCAGCGAGGTCATGCCAATACCCGCCTCATGCGCAAGGGCGAGGATTTCTGCATGGTCAGACATGGTAACTGGTCGCACTAGCATCATATAATAACTACCTTAATCAGAAAATTTCTCCAGTATCCTGCCGTCCCAATATACTGATAATTTCTACTTTATCATCAACAATACGATCTCACTGCCCTGCATCTTTCTAAAATACTTGTCATGCCAGCGAAGGCTGGCATCCAGTAAAAAGGAAAATGGATACCAGACAGCTCAGTTTTCCTAGCCATTCGTTACACTCATGGGGAAAACTGGCTTCTGGTATGACAAGATGTCGGGTGGTAAGATCCGCATACGCTACACCTAAACTCTTATTAGATCTATTTCTGCTTGCTCGCTAAGTTTATAATTCGCCATTACGTCGCAATTCTTCTTTAAGTTCTTCTAACATCTCTTCGCCAGTTTGATTTACAAAACCACTATTTTCACCTTCTATCAGCTTCGCGCGGATTTTTTCAATCTGCTCCTGCCGCTCTCGCGCTCTGCGGATAAGGTCATTAACCACTTCACTCTTGCTGGAATATTCTTCACTCTCAACCAGCGAATTCAGCCATTTATCATTTGGGGTAGTAAAAGAAATGCTTTGCCGTATCATAAATCTTCCTCCATTTTTGGTGCAATTATGGTGCTATTTTACACCAAAAACGCACCTATTGGAAGAAAAAATTACAGACAAAATTACAAATTATTCTATATCAACCCCTTATTAAAAGCATCGCGCAGCACTTTTTCAACGCGCACATTGTAACCTTTACCAACTGCCTTAATAGCATTCACCAAATCCGGAGAAAAACGAAAAGCTATCATCTGCTTCGGCGCATCGGAAACTGGACGACCACGCTTCTGGATTTTTGCCAGTTTCTTTTGCAATGAAGCTGGAAGCTCAGAAAATGATTTTGCATTTTTGAAAAATTTATCTGTAAGTTCAGGAACGTCATCATCATCTAACAGAATTTTTGTGCCATCTTCATATTCAATGTATTGCTTTTTTTTCATATTTATTCCTTTCCCTTAAATTGGCTTTTCGTAGGCTTATAACACGAATTCCATTAGGTCTTTCTACATAGCATAGCACATGCAGCCTTTCATAAAGATACCCAAGAGCTATATACCTAGTTTCACCATAATCTTTACGCGAATCAACTTCAATTTGAGCTGAAAAATAATCAAAATCCGCAGCCTCGACAAACGATATACCGTGTTTGACTATGTTCTTTTCATTTTTTGCCTTATCAAATTCTACATCCATGCCACCACCTATTTATTGTATTAGCAAAAAATAGAGAAGTCAAGTACATCCTACCTGCCAGATACAAACTCCGCTATGGCACTTTCCAGACGCGCAAGCCCACCCGCCATCTCAGTTTCCTTGATAATAAGCGGTGGCAGGAAGCGCAGCACATTAGGCCCAGCCTGCAGCACAATAACTCCATGTTTACGGGCAAGATCAGCAATATCACCGGCCTTGCCGTGAAATTCCGGTTTAAGCTCCGCGCCAATCATCAGCCCGCGCCCACGAATTTCAGAAAATAACGAGTATTTTTTATTTAAATCTTTAAGTGCCGAAACCAACTGTTTGCCCCGCGCAACAACATTTTTCGCCAGCTCTTTTGATTGCAATGTTTTAAGCACCACCCGCGCCACCGCGCAAGCAACAGGGTTACCGCCAAAAGTCGAACCATGACTGCCAAACTGGAAAGTATTTTCCACTTTCTCACCATAAAGCATCGCGCCAATAGGCAGGCCACCGCCCAGTGCCTTCGCCAGCGTCACCACATCCGGCTTCACTCCGTCTTCGGCAAAATGCGAAAATAATTTACCAGTCCGCATCATTCCGTCCTGCACCTCGTCAATCATCAAAAGTGCGTCATGCTTATGGCATAAATCCTGGACATGCTTCAGGAAACCTTTTGCAACCGACGTAACTCCGCCCTCACCCTGCACCACTTCCAGCATCACTGCACAGGTTTTATCAGAGATCGCTTTTTCAATAGCTGCAAAATCATTAAATGGCACATAGGTAAATCCACCCGGAAGCGGTTCAAATCCCGCCTGATATTTCGGCTGTGCGGTAGCAGTGATTGCCGCCAGCGTGCGCCCGTGGAATGACCCGACAAAGGTTATGATTTCACGCTTTTCAGGTGGACGACCTTTATCCGCCGCATATTTGCGCGCCAATTTTATAGCCGCTTCGTTGGCTTCCGTGCCAGAATTGGTGATGAATACGCGCTTAGCAAATTTTGAAGCTTTCACCAATTCTTCTGCGAGTAGAACCACAGGTTCAGTAAAAAACACATTGCTGGTATGGCAAATATTTTTTGCCTGTGCAGTCATCGCCGCAATCAGTTTTTTGTTATTATGCCCAAGGCTGGTAACCGAAATACCTGCGCCAAAATCAATATAATCATTGCCGTCAGCATCCCATATTTTCGCGCCAATACCTTTGGCAACAATCATCTCACGTGGTTTATACGCCAGCGAATAATATTTTTTTCCCTTGGCAATTAAATCTTTGGTTTTTTTCGTTACCAGTTTTTTTTTCATATTATCTCCCTATTCAAATAGTTCGTCATTGCGAGAAGGCGTAGCCTTCGCCGCAATCCAGTAACATAGTAAGCTAGATTGCTTCGTTTCACTCGCAATGACTAATTGCAAATATTTCATATCGGCTTGGCTTCCTTAAGAACATCATCTTTTATTACCCAATGCAAAGTTGGCTCAAATACAAAATCAATTTTACGGTGAAAAATTTCTTCAAGCGCGACAGGAAAACCAAAGATTTGCAGCCCCATATTCACATCTTTAATTCTATTCACCAATATATCAATATCACTATCTTCCCGCTCCTGCCCCCGCGCCACCGAGCCAAAAACGCGCACGTCTTTAAGCCCGCAATCTTTGGCAATTGCTAGAATTTTTTCTCGGTTTTTGCGAAGTTCGTCGAGAAGTGCCATAAATTCATTTATCCATATGTCTTTCCCGCGCGATCGCATCGGCAATAATAATTTTCATAAGTGATTGATACGGCACATCACGCTTATTTGCCATAACCTTTATATCGTCCAGCATAGACAAAGGCAGCCGAAGAGAAATAGTTTGCGATGAAGGTTTCAGATTTGGAAAAATGGTATGTCTAGCCTTGCTCCAATCTATATAATCAGCCGTATCATGTTTTTCCCAGAACTTAAATTCTTCCTCTTCACTCTTAAATTTTGGAATCGGCTTCAGTTTCTTTGATTTCATAAATCCTCCTTTCCGTACGACTCATAGCTCTTGCCGAAATAATTCGCACTTTATTTGCGCGAACGGTAAAAGAAATAAACAATTTTTTATTCTCCTGTGTCTTGCCTAGCGCATGATAGCGTGCTTCATAATATGAATGTCTTTCATCATCCAGGATCAACAAAGGGCTGCACATAAAAATCTGCTCCGCCTCCTGCTTGCTGATGCCATGCTTTTTCCAGCTTTTATGCTGATTAAAATCATCCCACTCAAAGCTGATAAGCAGCTGCAATAATGTCTTATGCATAATTGTAGTATATTGAAAAAATATACAAAATCAAGCAAACATCTTGGCAAAATTGCGTTTTGTGCGTTTTTTCCAGTGTGCGCGGTGATAGGCATCAGAGGCTAGAAGTGGCAGGACGCTGCTCGCTTCCGCATAAACCATCTGCTCATAAGCCGTGTCCACCTTGCCCCATGAGCAGGCTTCTTTCAGTGTGCTGGAGCTGCACGCACCATCGCGTGAATCAGCAACGGTAACCTGCACCGCGTATTTATGCATATCAACTTCTTCGCCCAGAATCTCGGCGCAAACTACCGTATCCTGCACAAAGTTTTTCGGCACGCCACCACCAATCATCAACAAACCAGTAGTTCCCGCCTTGATTTTAATATCGGTGAGTTCATGGAAATCAGCGATGGAATCAATGGTGATATAAGGTTTTTTCGCTTTCTTGCGCTCCGCCTGATGCACAACCAGCCCAAAACCCGCCGAAGAATCGGTAAATGCCGGGCAGAAAATCGGCACGTTATGTTCATAAGCAAGCTGCACCAGCGAATCTTTTTTCTTGGCGTTTTTGGTCAGCCACCGTCCCATTTCGTGGATAAAGGCGCGGGAGGAATATGCGCCCGGCTTCAGCCCATCGGCTATTTTTCTGATGGTATGGTCGCAATTCTGCAACTCTTCTTCATCGATATAAGTGTCATAAATCCGGTCGATATAATTATCGCGCAGATGTTTATCATCAACAAATGGGCTGCCTTGATAATGTTTAAAACCGAGAGCTTCAAAAAAATCCATATCCACAATCGAAGCACCAGTTGCCACAATCGCATCCACCATATTGTTTTTCACAAGGTCAGCATAAAGCTTCATGCACCCACCCGCTGAGGTCGAGCCAGCCAGCGTCAGGAAGATCGAGCATTTTTTATCAGCCAGCATCATGTTATAAATTTCGGCAGCCTTGGCGAGGTCACGCGAAGTGAACGACATATTCGCCATCTGGTCAATTATCGGGCGCGCATCAAACGATGTAATATCAATATGCTTCACTGGCTTAGAAAGCATTTGTTGTTTCAAGGTTATTTTCTGTGTCGGTTTCTTTTTAGCAGTTTGTTTCATTGCGTTGCCCCTAAAGTTGGATAATTGGATAATAAGATGATAAGATTATTAGATAATTCAAAGATTGCAAGCCATAACCTCACTTTTCCTCTCTCTCTGAAAGGGAGAGGAAAAGCAGAGTTTTTATAGAATTCTCCTAAATGTGCATAATTTTATGTGGCATAAGCTGGTAGCCCATTGCCACAATTATAGCATTCACACTCTCAAAGCGCGGTTTTGCATCTTCAGACAAAGCTTTTTGCAAGCCCTTCCTCGTAATACCAGCCGCATCTGCCGTAGCGGACACACCCTTAACACGACTAATCATCCGCAAAGCAGATAATAATGCGCCCGTATCTTTGTCCTTTGCATGTTCTTCAAAAGCAATGGTCAAAAAATCATCAATTTCTTCGGGATGATTCCTGTAATATTCTTCCTGCACTTCATTAAATTTTCTAAATTTACGCATGGTTTAGATACTCCTTCCAATATGCTTTTGCCTCTTTAATATCTTTTTTCTGACTATTTTTATCGCCTCCACACAACAGAACAACGATACAGTCCTCCTGCTCACCAAAATATACCCTATACCCAGACCCAAAAAATAACCTTAATTCACTCAACCCTTCACCTATCGCCTTTACATCTCCATAATTACCTTGTTCAAGGCGAGCTAAACGAGTTTCAATTCTTTGCCTTGTCAAACTATCCCGAAGAGAAAATAGCCACTTTGTAAATGGCTCTATCCCATCTTCATTCTCATAAATTATTAAATTTTTTGGCTTTGATGATTTCATGCCCAATCATAGCACATGCGTACTAATGTACGCAAGAAGAAAAACCCACAAAAAACCACAAAAAAACCCCGTTCCTCTACGATACTGAGAAACGGGGCTTAAATAATGTTATTTAACCAAATCCAAATTAGCGCGACAATAACTGCTCAGATTTAGCCGTACTTGCAATATATGATTTAGCTACTTCAATTCTTTCAGCGTGACTTGTAATAAGATTTGTTGCCTTCTTCCGTGATTTAATGGCTTTTTTTGCAGTTCGTTCCAAAAGCTTTGCCAGATATTCTTCAGAGTTGGCATTTTTCCTATCTTGTATCTCATGGGATCTAAGCATAGCGTTCCTAGTTGCATTTACCTCACTCGCCACCGCTTGTTTTAAATCAACCGGAAGAGTATCCAATAGTGGTGTTTCATGGTTTAGAGATTTTGTTACTTTATTTTTAGGTCTAGCCATAAAATTCCATATGATCTTTATAAATTAAATTCCGTAGCAAAACATTAGCACAAGAAACCGGAAAATTATTATTACAATATTGTGAAATTGGCAGGAACCGCCATCTATAGCAGCAACACATTGATTATTATCGTATTTTTGTCACCCCGCATTTATTGCGGGGTCTGTATTACATCACCACGCCCAACCTTGCTTGGAAGAATTGGCGGGGATCTTTCTCTTCGTCAACCCCGCCTTGCGCGGGGATCTAGGGGAAAACCACTGACAGAATTTGTGGCTCTAGATCCCGGGTCAAGCCCGGGATGACAGCTTCCCGAACCCCGAACCCCGAATCCCTAATCCCGAATCCCGCCCCCTCAGAAATTATCCTTAAACCAATGGACAATTTTCTCAAACCCGACCATCAGCCCGCCACGGTGGCGATGTATGTCGAATAACTGCTCTTCGCGTGGCTTGTTAACCCTATATTCCAGCATCCCCAGAGCCGTGGCAAAAGCAGGGCCGCTCACCGATTCAGCCAGCCCCGAAAGCATCCGCGGTCTGCCCAGGCGCACCTGTTTACCCAATATATTCCCCGCCAGCTCGCGCACGCCGAGTAACTGGCTCGCCCCGCCGGTAAGCACCACTCTTTTGCCTGCCTGCGCCGCCACATTACTCATCTCGATCTTGCTGCGGATCATCTCAAAAATTTCTTCCAGACGCGGGCGAATCACCCCCACCAGCATCGAGCGTGGCATGGTGTTGCTTTCATCGGAATCTTCCTCGCCGAGAGGTGGCACATCGACCATAATCTGGTCATCACTTGCCGTCACAATCGCGCTGCCATGCAGAGTTTTCAGGCGTTCGGCGTGTGACAGGCTGGTGGAAAGCCCGCGCGCAATATCATTGGTAACGTGCATCCCGCCAATCGGCACACAGTCAGTGTACACATTTTTGCCGCCGGCAACCACACAGAAACTAGTGCTGCCCGCGCCCATATCAATCAGCGTAACCCCTAGCTGTTTTTCATCATCATCAAGGCAGGAAAGCGCGGAGGCATAGGGCGCGGCGACAAAATCATCGACATTCAAATGGCAACGCCCGACACAATGCGCTAAATTATGCATCACCCCGGCAAGACCGGTAATCATATGCACATCCGCGCCTAGTTTTTTGCCGAACATTTTACGCGGATCAACAATCCCGCGCGCCCCATCCAGATAATAAGATACCGGTATCGAATGTAAAATCTCATGTTCATTATGGGCGATGCTTTCCCGCGCCTGCTCGATGATGTCCATAATATCGCGGTCAGTAACTTCCTCACCAAATAACGACATTTCCACAGTAACATTGCGCGAATTTAAATTACCACCGGAAAGGCTGATCATAACACTTTCAACTGTCCCGCCCGCCATCTGTTCGGCAGCGTGTACCGCGTTGGTAATCGAGGTTTCCGCCTCGGCAAAATCAGTTATCACCCCAGCGCGGATACCTTTGGAAAGCTGGTGTCCGATACCGGCGATTTTTATTTCACCGGCCGAATCAATATAGGCGATAAAACAGGCAATTTTCGCCGTGCCAATATCAAGAACGGCAATACTGCCATTACCGCTTTTTTTGAGAGGTGTCTGTGACTTTTTACGTTTCACTTAAGTATCTTTCGCATTAGTTGGTTTAATGTCTATTTCATTTTCAGGTAACTTAATAAACAACCTCCCATCAATACGCAAGTCAATCACTTTAATATCGCGATCCAGCAATTTTTCTTTTTGTTGTAGTTCAGCCAGTTTCTTCCAGGCAGCAAGATAATCTTCTTCCGGCAACTGCACTTCAATATCTTCATTTCCACCACTTGTATTCGCAGCTTTCAGCTTAATATTCCACCGCCGGTCACCAATCCACACCGCCGCCACAAAACGCTTCGAAAGCTCTGGCTGTGAATCAATCAGCTTGCGGAGGCTTTCAACATTTTTCGGCGCGCCTTCGCCAACAACAAGTGGTAGCGATTTATAGGGCGTAATGTCAAGCCCACTCATCACCACCCCGTTATCATCTATCAGCGATTTTTTACCTTTATACTGCCATATGGCGACCGGCTCTCTTTCCACCACCCGCACATACAAGGTATCCGGCAAAGCGCGCTCAATAGTTGCATATTTTATGCTCTCGATTTTCTCCAGCCTTTCACGCATTTCGTCAAGGCGCAAATGCAGAATAGGCTCGCCTTTGCTAACATCAAGGGCTTTATTAATTTCTTCCATCGATGTCCGGTTGCGCCCTTCAATATACATATTTTCTACAGCATATCCCGATTTCGCCGTAGCTCCATATACTTTATCAGACACAAACTGAAATCCACGGCTGAAAGCACTGGTTTTCCACGCCCATATACCAGCACCAGCTATTAACACAATAAGCAACACCCCACCGGCAATCTGCAGTTTCTGCATTAATTGCTGACGCTTTATCTGCAGTTCCTTTTCGCGGATAACCTGTTTAGATTGCCTGTGCCGCGATGAAAGCTTCTCTTCTTTTTTCTTTTTCTTAGCCATAACGAACTACCTGTTATTCTGTCATCCCGAGCGTAGCCGAGGGATCTTAGCTAATCCCCAATCCCTAATGCCCAATGCCTAATCCCTTACTACCCCACCCGCGCCGCCGCAACCAACTCCTGCACCAATTCGTTAAACGAAATCCCCACATACGCGGCAATTTCTGGCGACAGGGAAAGCGAAGTCATACCCGGCTGGGTATTAATTTCCAATATGTAAAAATCTTTGCCGTCATAGCGAAAATCCGAGCGCGTAAGCCCACGGCAACCCAGCGCGCGGTGAGCAATAAGCCCCATCTGCATCACCGCGTCATATTCATCTTTTGTAAGCGGTGCTGGGCAAAGATGCTCGGTTTTGCCATCGGTATATTTATTTTCATAATCATAAAATCCCGATTTCGGGCGAATCTCAGTAACTCCCAGCGGTTTATCATTCAACACCGCAACCGTTATTTCCCGCCCTGCGATATATTCCTCAACCAGCCAACTTTCCCCTCTCCCCGCAGGGGGGAGGGTTAGGGAGGGGGGGAAAGATAGTTGGGAGGGAGTTTTATTATCCCTATCATAAAATATATAAACCCCAACGCTAGAACCCTCATTCGCTGGTTTCACCACATAAGGCCGCTTCATCGGTTCATTCGCCAGCAACTCTTCATGTGTCACCAATTTTCCAACTGGGACTTTAAGCCCCGCCGCTGCAAAAACAACTTTCGCCAGCGGCTTATCCATCGCCACTGACGATGCCATAACCCCAGAATGGGTATAAGGAATTTTCATAATTTCCAGCAAGCCCTGCACGCAACCATCCTCACCAAACCTGCCATGCAGCGCGTTGAACACCACATCCGGCTTGGTTTGTTTTAAAACCTCGGCAATGTCAGGTTGAACATCAATTTCCGTAACCTTATATCCAAGCTCGCGCAAAGCCTTGGCGCAAGCCGCGCCACTATTCAGCGAAACCTCACGCTCCGCCGACCACCCACCTTTTAATACTGCAACATGTTTTGTCATTTATCTTCCTTACTTTCTGTCATCCCGCACTTGATGCGGGATCCAGAGCCACAAACTCGTCAGTGATTTTTGCCATAGATCCCCGCCAATTCTTCCAAACAAGGTTGGGGCGGGGATGACAGTAAAAATCTACTTCTTCCCTATCCTCTTAATTTCCCACTCTAGCATAATTCCAGTTTTTTCAAACACCCGTTTTATCACTTCTTCACCGAGATTTTCAAGGTCAGAGGCTGTTGCATTTCCAGTATTAATCATAAAATTGCAATGAAGCTCGGACATTTGCGCGCCGCCAATAGTCAGCCCACGGCAACCGGCTCTATCAATCAATTCCCACGCTTTATAATCATCCGGGTTTTTGAAAGTACTACCACCAGTGCGCGTGCGGATTGGTTGGGTTTCCTCACGTTTACTATTAATCTCTTCAATCATCTCTACGATTTCTTCTCTATCGCCAGCCTCACCGCGCAGAACCACCGCAGTCACAATCGCCCCTTCCGGCAGTTTACTGTTACGATAGATAAAACCTATCTCAGAATTGCTAAGGCGGCGGATAGTCCCATCACGTTCAACAATTTCTGCTTCCACCAACACCTGCGAAATATCCCGCCCATATGCCCCAGCATTCATCCGCACCGCACCGCCGATAGTCCCCGGAATTCCGCTTAAAAACTCAAGCCCCGCAAGCGAATTCTCCGCAGCGAATATAGAAACATTGATGTCCAGCATCCCCGCCCCTACTGACAACTGACAATCAGAAACTGAAACCTCCGTAAACCCCCTACCTAACCTAACCACCACCCCGTCAATCCCACCATCACGCACGATGATATTAGAGCCAACACCAAGCACCGTAACTGGAATTTCCTTTGGCAGCTCCTTAAAAAAATCAGCTAAGTCCTGCGTGTTTTCTGGCTTGAAAAAATACTGCGCGCAGCCACCCACCCGCAACCAATTGGTTTTCGACAGGTCAAAATTCTGGCGCACGCGGGAAAGTAAATCAGGCTTAAGGCTTATGGATTGTGGCTTAAGAGATAAGTCCATATTTATATTTCCTGTTCAATTTCCTTGATAAAACTTTCCAAAGAATAATCTGCAATTCCACTTTCTTCGCCTTCGACAAGAGCCTTGTTAAGAGCAGCAATTCTAAGCTCCCTCTCTTCCAGCAAACTAAGCCCAGCGCGGATAGCCTCACTAGCTGAACCAAAGCGTCCCGCACTAATCTGCGCGCTTATAAACTTATCAAAATGTTCGCCGAGAATAACACTGGTGTTCTTTTGTGACATAGCCACCTCCAACTATAAATACCATTAGATAATATGGTGTAACCGTAAATAAGTCAATATTACCCTGAAGCCTGAATCCAGAAGCTGCTTCCCCCGCAGTTCTATTGAAACAAGGAGAGGCAGAACGAAACAACGGAAGGAATTATTTGAAGTAATACAAAGACCGGCAGGTGTAATCTTCGTTCAGGTTATAGACTCCTGAGGTGACGCAGGAATTGGCGACGACTACACCAGTTGACATCGGAGCAGCATCCATTCCCCTGAATTTTCCTGTAGCAGGTTTTTCATCATCAAGTTTTTCATCTATCAAGCGAGCTTGTACAGGGCTTAAAGCTCCAACATTTATTTGACCAGAGTTAGCGGTGGTATAATTTGCCCAATGCATACCATTGATTTTTATAGGAGCAGTTCCAGAATACACACCATCATCCTTGAAAAAATAGGCGCAACTATCATTAATGCCTTTGAAATACATCGTAGAACTACTACAGGGAGTAGTGTGTGCAGTTGGTAAAAGACCAGATAGATACAATGATTGCCGAGCTTGAATTGGTTCGCAGTGCCATGTGCCATCGCTCGTCGAACCACTGCTTTGATCAATAAATCCATCACCGTTCCCATTGCCGTTGCCTGCTCCGCCAGAAGGCGGGCAATTACCAGCAACAATATAATTCATTCCAAAAAAATCAGTAGCATTCGGGCAGTCACCAATGATGCAGTTATATTTAAGGCGGAAGGCATTGTAGGATGTTTCAAATTGCTGAAGCTGGGAAGCTGCGGCACGGATTTCTGCAGCTTTTATCAAATCCCGTCCCACCAGCACCCCGCCCACCACCAAGCCTATAATCACCAGCACAATGGAAAGTTCAATGAGGGTAAAGCCGTGTCTGGTTTGTAAAGGCATAGGGGGCAAGCTCATGGTTAAAGATAATCACACTGTAGTAATAAATCCTTAAGGCTTTGTTAATAACAAAAACAAATAACCCTACCTGCACCATCCACAAGTTAAACCGCTTCTCCTCAAGCCTCTGCAACAGAATTCTGCAACCGCTTTCCCCGCAGCTTCCGCTATAAGGGTAAAGCCGTGTCTGGTTTGTGAAGCCCTAATCCCTAATCCCTAATCCCGCATCCCTAAGCTCACCCGGCAAAGCATAAGCCCATTTGCTAATCGAACCCGCACCAAGGCACACCACCATATCGCCAGACTGCGCGCAACCAGCCACCATTTCCGCCAGTTTCTCAGGAGACAGCAAACGCAGCACATGTCGATGCCCGCCAGAGCGCAAACCATCAGCGAGGCTATCGGCGGAAACCCCTTCAATCGGCTCTTCCCCTGCCGAATAAATATCGGCGACAATCACCGTGTCAGCATCATTAAAACAACTGCAGAAATCGGCAAATAAATCATGCACACGGCTATAACGGTGCGGTTGCACCACGGCAATAACCTTCCCGCCCGAATGCGATTGAGCATCGCGCGCTGCCTTAAGTGTTGCAGCAATTTCCACCGGATGATGCCCGTAATCATCAATAACCGTAACCCCTCCTGCCTCTCCAGTTTTAGTAAAACGACGTTTGATACCTTCAAAATTGGCGAGCGTCGCCACCAGTATTTTATCATCCAGCTTCAGCTCCTGAGCTATAGTGATTGCAGCCAGCGCATTACGCACATTATGCAAACCGTGCATGGCAAGCAGCACATCTTTTATCACCCTTGCTTTCTCACCTGCCCGCGCCGCAATTTCAATATCAAATACCTCACCCTTCGCACTGGAGCGAACATTGCTAGCGCGTATATCCGCCTGCGGATTTGTGCCATAAGTTATGAAACGGCGATCATGCACGCGCAGAGCCAATGCCTGCACCTCAGGATGGTCAGTGCACAGCACCGCAAAACCATAAAACGGCAGGTTGGTAAGGAACGTCTGGTAAGCAGCTTTCGCTGCCTCAAACGAACCATAATAATCGAGATGTTCAGGGTCGATATTAGTAACCACGGCGATGGTCGCTGGAAGCTTGGTGAAACTACCATCCGACTCATCAGCCTCCACCACCATCCATTCGCCCGCGCCAAGATAAGCGTTAGTCCCGCGCGCATTTATGATCCCGCCATTAATCACCGTCGGCTGCATCTCGGCTGCCTCTAAAATCGCTGCGGTAAGAGCCGTGGTTGTGGTTTTTCCGTGTGTGCCGGCAACCGCAATCGCGATTTTAAGGCGCATCAGCTCCGCCAGCATTTCCGCCCGTTTAACCACTGGCAACCGCGCTGCCCGCGCCGCTACCATCTCCGGATTATCCGCCTTAATTGCCGAGGAAACCACCACCACCGCAGCCTCCGCCACATGTTTCTGTGCATGCCCGATAAACACTGGAATCCCATAGCCAGCCAGCCTCTCAGTGTTATAACTGGCAGACGCATCCGACCCTTGAACTTTATAGCCAAGATTATGTAAAACCTCAGCAATCCCGCTCATCCCAATCCCGCCAATACCGACGAAATGGATAACCCCCACAGTAAGAGGCATTTTGTGGGAAATAGGCAGGGATTTCATAGTCATACAGCTAACTTTCCAGGAAAAAGCAATTGTAACAAAAGCTTAATATTCATAAATGGATTTTTCCACTATATTATCCCATACGACATTACACAACAAGCTTATAACTAAAAACATTTCAAAGGTTTTTTATGGGTGAACCTACGCAAGATGATCTGAATAAATATTTAAATAGCTTAAGACCTAAACTTACATCCTACATAACTATCGATTTATTAAAAGATGGGATACGAAAGATAAATGGTATTAACGCCAACGGTGATAAAGAGGTTACCCATCAGGAAATAATTGATTTTCTGGCACCTAAAGTTGCCGCTCATTTTAATACCTCGTCACCAAATATATTAGAAAATATATCTGAGCGGATAAAAAAAGACAAAGCAGAACAAGATTGCAATGCAGTAGCCATGTATTTCCATCTTGATACAGCCCCGGAATTGATAGCTAAGAAAGAAAATTATTTAGCCTTACTTAGTAATGAAGCAATGTCTAATCCAGCGCTTACAGGCCGAATTGCCGGGTTAGTAAAATCTCCTGATCAGAAAGATGAGCTTACTATTAGATTCGCAAACGTTGCTTTATACAACACCATAGGTAATTTTTCCATTCCTCCTAATCGCCAGCAAGAAACTGCAGAACTTCTAAAGGCTAAGGTTATGGAGATCGGTAAAGAAGCTGTTCGTGATATAGAAAGATTATTGGAAGCTAATCCTAAAATTAAACGTGCTTTGAAAGAGCTTCCTGATACATCAAGGCTATCTGTAAACGCCGATTACACCTGTCAGGCACTGTTTCCTACAACAGGCAATGAAGATGTAAAGACAAATGCGACACGAGATACAAAACAAACTATGAGCAAACGATAACACCTGAAAGAAATTTTATGGGTGAGCCTACAATTACTATCGGCATTCCACAGATTCCGAGTAAACAAATTCTTACTTCCCTCACCAAAGCTGCATATTTTGAAAAACAGGCAGATGAGAAAAAGGAATTATTACTAAGGAGCTTAAATCCCCAGGCATTAAAAGAATTAATTGCCCAGGTAAAAGCCAACAATACCGATGGCAATAAAAGAGAACTCTCTTACGAAGAAACTGAAGGACTTGTTGGTGATAAAATAGCTGCCATCCGCAAAGCTGTACAAGGCGATGAAAAGCTTAGATCGGAACTTAAGGAAGCAGCAAGCCCATGTGCACATTTAAATTCTTCTCTATATTCAGAACACGCTGGAAATAAGCTGACTGGCATGTCCGAGTCCATGACCTTCAATGTTGAATTGCTGCAGACAATGGCAAAGACAATAAATAACTGCGGGGGAGACTATGATAAAGAAATAGAAGCCATGCGCGTTAGGTTAGCTGATAAATGGAAGAAACCATTTTTATCTATGCCACAACTTAGCTCTGAGACTAGAGAGATTATAAACAAGAAGTTCGATAAGGCTAGCGAAGAGGTCATCTCTAAAATCAAAACTGTATTTCACACAGCCCCACATATCGTAACTGAATTTATGAATCTTCCAAAAGTGAGCGAGCAAAAAATGAACCCAGATGAAGTCTGCCAGCACCTGCCTCCAAACAACCCACAGCCAAAAAAGCAGACTACAATAGCATTTAAGCAATAACATCTCCGACCTTGTCATCCCCGCCCAACCTTGTTTGAAAGAATTGGCGGGGATCTTGAGCAAAGACCAATGACAGAGTTTGTGTCACCATATCCCCGATTAAATCGGGGATGACACCCCAAGAACTATCTCCGCCAGATTCTCCGCAGCATTTCCGGCATCGAGTTTTTTGGCATTTTCGGCAGCTCTGGAAAGCGTATCCGGCGCGGTGATAAACGCTTCCAGACGTGCAGCGAGTGACGCAGCGGTAAACCCATCCTGACTCATCACCCAGCCACCGCCCACATCTTCAAATGCGTTGGCGTTATAATATTGGTGGTTATCCATCGAGGTCGGAAGCGGAACTAAAATCGCCGGTCTACCCGCCACTGCCAGCTCAAAAACCGTCGATGCCCCCGAACGGGCAATCACTAGATGCGCGCCCGCCAGCCGTGTCGGAAGGTCAACAAAAAACGCGGCAATATCGGCGTTGATACCAAGCTGCGTGTAAGCCGCCCGCGTCGCCTCCACATCCGCCTCGCGGCATTGCTGGTCAACCCGAATCCGCGCCCGCAGATTATCAGGCAGCGTGGCAATAGCAGCAGGCACAACTTGACTAAAAATCGTCGCGCCTTGGCTACCTCCCGTCACTAAAATATTCACCTTCCCATCCTGCGTGATAGGGCTATAAGGCAAGTTGCGGATAGTTTTAACACTAGCGCGCACAGGGTTACCAATCACCACGATTTTTCCTTTATCTTTCTCCTCAACCATAAGGGTATTCGGAAAAGAAGTGGCAATCCGCTCAACCTTACCAGCCAGCAAACGGTTCGCCCGCCCCAGCACCGAATTCTGCTCATGGATTATAGTCGGGATACGAAGTTTCGCCGCCGCAAACAAAGTCGGAAATGATGGATAGCCACCAAACCCCACCACCACATCGGGCTTAAGCCGTCCCATAAGCACAAGTGCCTGCGCCATGCCCACACCCAGCCCCAAAATACCCATGATTTTTTTCACAGGCGAGCCGACAAAAGTCCCGGTGCGGATGGTAAGAGTCTCAATACGCGAAAGCGCGCCAGTTTTAAAATTGGCAAAGCGTTTATCAGTAATCAAAATCACCCGATGCCCGCGCGCGAGCAAAACCTCCGCCAACGCCTCAGCTGGAAACACATGCCCACCCGTCCCGCCGGTAGCAAGGACTATCAGTTTTTTATTATTTGTTGTCATAACACCGCAGCATGTTATTCTTGTTATGTTTATCAAAATAATATTATGTAACACCCCGATGCCCAACAAACAACAAAATGCTTTCACCCTCATCGAACTCTCAATAGCCTTGGTGATTATCGGTTTGATTGTCGGCGGGGTGATGATGGGTAAGTCACTTATCCAACAGGCGGAAATCCGTTCTGCCGCGTCACATCTTCAGAAACTTGAAACATCCTACCGCACTTTTCAGGTAAAATATAACTGCATCATGGGCGACTGTGCTAACGCTACCGAATTTTTCGGCAATGATTTTATTGTGGTTGGTGCTGGTTGCCCGCCTGCTGGCGGCGCAGGTAACGGCAATGGCAACGGTGACGGCTTTATAGACGATGCCGGATATGGAGGAACTTGGTTTTGTGAGCCTACTCAAGCACTAAGATCTTTGTATCTCTCCAATCTTCTGCCAACAAAAATTATCTCACCATGCCGAACTGGAAATACTGTTTATTTCCAATCAATAAATGATAGCTGCGGCTATTTCTACAAAGACGATTTATATTCAGCAGTCACCCCAATGAAAATTAATAGCATAAACCTGGCAACCTTTACATTAGGTGGATCAGTAAATGCCGCTGCCTTAAGTCCCGTTCAAGCCCGTTTGATAGATGAGAAAATAGATGATGGCAAACCAGCCACGGGGAAATTCCGGGGTCTGGATTCCCAACTTCCATCAGACGGAGGAATTGTTGCCAATTCCTGCGAAACTAGCGGGGTCTATAACCTTAACGAAGACTACACTTGTCGCGCATTGTATTACCTAAAATAATTCCTGAATTTTATTATTGTTTTTTCTTATTACGCCAAGGCAGATAAACAAATTTTATAATTCCATAGATACTAATCAAAGCCCACGCCACTTCAAGCAAAAAGGCGGATAGATTCCAATTGATCCACAGAGAAAACATCAGCAGCAACGCACCAGCCAAATTAAGCAGCAGATAGCTGAGCTGCGTGTGCAGTAACGCGCCTTTCTGCAGCAGGAAATAAGCAAGCAAAAAACACACAACCCCAATATTCCCAACAAAAGACCCCTGCATAACTAAAATTCTCGAAAATCACGCGGTTATTTGTTGAGTGG
>ERZ1292625.127-Hain-H41-01um-R1-127-length-125838-cov-7_pt1 | contig 125838 bp, 235 predicted proteins | sample MGYA00564400_ERZ1292625 | MGnify/ENA primary metagenome ERZ1292625 (study PRJEB36523, sample SAMEA6512639) | groundwater metagenome | collected 2019-01-08 | study: AquaDiva: Metagenomics assemblies of 32 groundwater samples
TCATTATCCCATAAGTTTAATTGGGGGACATTGGGTTAGGCTTTGAATTTAATTGATTTCGAGCGTTCTGATATTCCGTACCCAAACGGTCAGGGCAAACCTGACTGACATACTACGAAACATTGGAATCGTAACGGCTCAGGATCGGTTATATGGTTGCGCACGGGTAGTTGTACACGTATAACCTGCTGTCAACCAACACAATAGCCAGTAACCACGAGCCGGACACCCTGATCCCAGTGTATTAAAAAGCCAATAAAACATTTGGACTTAAAGAGATCGGGCTGTTCTTGCCACTCGTTGATTACTGGGATTACTTATTATATGTTCGGGATTGTAGCTCCACCAGAAGCATCTTGTACTTGAACGATTGCTTGGCATCCGTACTGTCAACCTTAGACACAACTGATTCTACGGCACCTATTAAGCCTTGTACGTGCTCTATCGCACATTCCAACGCCACAGGAGTTGCCCAAATTGGTTGTAGCTTTCTTGCAATCAAGATATCCAGATACGTATCGATGATCCCATCCGCGTATTTCTTTACATTGTATGATTCGTCTTCCATGGTGATTTAATCTCTTTTTTTCTGAATCGATTATTGGGAAGGAATTTGTCTTCACAAAGTATTTCAGCCAACTCAAATTCAGGGATGGTAATGTCATTATCACTGATCCACTTGTTAAACTTCTTTTTATTGATTATGACAGCGACACCGTAATTATCAGGTAGCGGCTTGTTCATCCAATCGGTTAACCCATTTGCATTAACGCTCACAACATATCTACTATGCATGTCATCGTAGAACCACCATTTTGTAACGGTAAATTTATACACATTCCGAATGTACATTTTGAGTAATTCAAAAATGAATTCTTTTTCGGCAACAGATGGAAATCGCATTATGTACTTTTTTCGTGGCATTAGTACTTTATTAAGAATCTCAATCTATGTTCTATTGCCGTATGCACGTTTCCTAGATATCCGTTGTCTCCCATTCCGTGTACGTAACCTTCGAATATCCGGTGATCATACCTGTGGTAGTTCTTTCCGACAACACCGTTATCGAACACAACCTTCTTCCATAACCACGGACGCTTGACTAACCAAATTCTAATGGCAGATACTTCAGGGTGCTTTCTTATGTAATCGTCGAGATCACTTGCGATCAGGTCAACAACCATCTTAATGACAAAGAGAAGCCCTAGTATTACCGGAATGATCATAAACAGTTCAGGATTCATTGGTTTAGTTTTTTAAGTTCTTTGATTACGGCTGACCAGTATGCATGCTCATTCGTCTCCCTCACACCTGATGAAGACGTTAGATCAACCTGAACAACTTTATGTTGGCGTTGACACATCTCGGCTGCTATCAGGGCGCAGCAAACTGCATTGTTTTGTTCTTGAGTTTCAGAATACTCACCTGCTGCATTTCTGAATGAAACATACCCAATGAACTGTTTGATCATCTCCTGCGCTTGCAGTTTCGGGTCTGGATTAAAAATCATCGTCGTCTTTTATTTCACGTTCATAGTAATTATCACTACCGCATGAGAAGCATTCTACTCCAAATGTCCCTTCAATAGTGTTATAGCTTCCGCAAGATGAGCATCGCGATTGGTAACATCCGTATAAATTCCTAGTTCCTTGAGCATGTCGCTTAATCATGTCCGCCTCTTGCTCGTCAATAAATCTATTATCGTCACTCATGGTTGTGGCGGGAATAAGTGTTTAGTTTCCTCTATGAACGCTTGATGGTACTGACAGCCAGTACAGTAGTTGTGGTCGATAGGATTCTCAACAACTCCATCACATGATAAGCACTTGCCGTATTCGACTGGATACAGTAGTCTTACGAGGTCGTGAATCTCTTCACGCGATTCAAATGGTATCCATCGTTTGATCTCACGAATCTTTTGTAGAATATATGCACGGTCTTCAACCCACAACCCACGAATTCCTTTTGCTCCATCGTAATATGCTAATTGAGCGGCTTCGTTAATATTAGTTTTAAGTGGAAAAGGATCGTAACAATTCGAAGCCAGTTTCAGGTTGTCATCGCTAGGAGGTTTTGTATTATTCATTGAATCTTCCATGGCGATTACTTGCTCTTGAGTTTATCGTAAAGGATACTGATTAGCGCCATGTCGTCCTGTACGATTGCTGCTGCCAGTTCTTCCATGATCTGTTCGCGATCTTCTTTCCAAAGATTATTAACGTAGTTCCATCCGTCAGCGTAATGATCTCGAAGACCCTTAGCGGTAGTGTCCCATCCGGTGTTTCGTTTATGTTTCTCGTAACGATCCAGAGCTAGTTTCAGGTCGATATCTGTTAGCGGATTACTCATTATTTGCTGATTTTAATTGTGAGATGATCTCGTTCATAACCTCTGTACTCGGCTTCAATGTTGCCATATGAATTTATAGTCAATTGATCCGGTTCAGTGCCCCATTTTTTAATGGCATACTGATTTGCTCTAGTGTAAATGCTAGAGAGTAATTCGGTTGTTATCTCTGGTGTGTTCATTTTGCGTTTTCTTGATTTGAGAAATACTCGTATGAGTTAAGTGTCTTTAAATACTTTTCTGGATTCCCGTAAAACAATGAGGCTATAGCATTGAAGAATTCAAGTATTTCAGTATGAGTTTTGAATACCTTTTTTGGAAGATGATACGTGTATTGTTGTTCGTAATTCCAATTGATTTCAGTGCCCTTAGTGAAGTAGTTGAAAAGGCTCTCCATAATTGCGCTTGATTTATCAGCGCTGCATGGGCTACCTTCATTCCTGACAATTATCTTCTCAAAATGATTCTCTACATACTGGGAGTTGATCATTAAGAATGAAAGTATATCCAGATGAGAACTTTTAATCTCTACGGAGATAAGTCCTTCAAGAAATTGGTTGTATGGGTACACGAAATTAAAGAAGAACCCTTCAATGTCGTTTCTGCCTGTGATTGCCTGTCGGCTTTCAAAAAGTTTGCGGTACAAATCAACATTCTCTTGCCCGATATGAGCGACCATTCCATTTAGTACTTTTTCGAGTTCTGACCCTATCTTATGTGATTCGCTCATGATAATATTTCGTTTATTTTAGTTATACAATCTTGCCATCCCCACATGATGCCTTCGTGTTCATGCTGTTCAATATTGGAAAGGTCGTCGTATTTAACTGTATAGTGCTTATCGGAATTAGTATCCGATTCACTCATTTGCGGTAATGCTGATTTAACCTCCTGTAATATTTTGTGTGTCAATAATGCGGCATCATCATCAGTATCTCCGCTCCTGTAATCCAGAAGGTAATGGAGAATATTCATTTTCATCCGCGCCTTATTTATTCCTGATAAATATCGGTCAATAATGTCTGTGGCATCTTCTTGCGTTTCGGCATCTCCAATGCAATATTCAGTCCCTTCAAGAGTAAAGTCATAGCACACGTACTTTGGTAGCTTATGCCCCATGTGATGTTGCTCCTGAATGGTCATCCCTTTGTATAACCGCTGGGTTCCGTCTGCGTCTGGATCGAGAATCAATTTCATGATTTTAGTTCTTCAAACGTTGCAACCCCGTCTTTAATTTCTACAACGACTTCAATTCCCATTCCTCTGACTTCGTTTTCACTTTCCAGTTCAAATCGCCTCTTATCGAAATTAACTTCGATAATGCTCCCACCCCAAATGCCATTATAATAGCCATCCGGCAATGTAGTTACTTGCGGAACTTTTTCTTTGATTGATATAATTTTGTTTCTCATCGGTAAATAATTTAGGCAACATTTAAAACTGCTCTTACAGCATCAACACATTCATCAGTTAATTTTATAGTGTTCCAATCAATTCCACCATGCTTTGTTCTTTCACTATCTGCATTTCTGTAAAATTCTTCAGTATCCTCCCCGTGCTCTATAAAATTTTGAATAAATCTATGATTGTGGTGCGTGTGCTTTTTCCCTCTATTGCCATAAATAAACCACAGTTTGATTAACCGCTTCTTTTGATCTTCTGTTATCTGTACCATATTACTCATGGCTCATTTCTTTGTAAAGTTGAATTTCCCTGATCTCCATTGTAATTTTTGCCTTCGCCTCCTTAATAGCCTTTTCTAAATCTTTAATCCCATCTGCTTCGTAGCCATTATACCCGTTGTTTCCTATGATGTAAAATCTACCATTATCGTCTTGTTCGATAGTGTAGATCATAGGATAATTATCCAAATCTTCGAAGTATACTTTTATCGTATCTCCAATGATCTTAACAATAATTCTTGAGGCGATTTTCATAGTACGTTTGGTTTGACAAGACAATGATACAACAACCTCTTTACTGAATCCAAATCCTTAGTGTTAAAATTTGTTAAATAGTGGATATGTTGAATTTTGATGGGTTTAACACATTTTAACTTTTCAGATTTGGATCGAATCGTTTAATGGCGTAATGTTGTATCGTCAAACCAAATAAAATAACCATGGAACGCAAAACTATATTGATCGCAAATTACAGCCAGAATGGTCATTGTGATTATCCTGAAGATACGTGGGATAGTAGCACACAAATTGAAAATGAAGACGATTTATTCCGGTGGATGAAGACCCTTCATAAGGATAGTGCAAGATCATTTAGTGATTATCCATTTGGCGGGTTATTTTCTACAAGGTCAATCACATTCAGTGAACAGAAGATGATTATCGACGACGATGAAAGTGTTTATCTTGGAAGTAAGAAAGGCTGTGAAAACCCGGATTACTTCGATATCGCCAAACTGAAATACGACAACTGGTACAAAGCCATTCAGGATCGATTACCAAAACTACTAGAGGCTAAGAAGAAACGCCTTGCTGAAGAAAAAGAGAAATCGCAACTGGCGTACTTGTCTGAAAAGTATGCCAGTACCAAGTAATCAATCTGTATGTACAACGAACGTAACAAACTAACCATCCCTACGGATGAAGCACTGGACAAGGAACTCAACAAACGATGGGAGCCGAAACCACTGGGCACGTCAACTGAATTTGGTTTTGTAGGTGGAGGTAAGTACGTCCGTGAAATGTGGATACGTGATCGTCAGCAGATATGCGAAAGACTACGCGAGATACATAGAAGCGAACATACTCGGACAGAAATAAATGCTCTTATTAATGAACTCGAAAATGGATCATTCACAATACTCCGGTCACTATGAGTCTAATCGTTAAGCAGTACCTGAGCAAAATGGCTAAGTGGACAGAAGACCAAAACCTCAAGTTCCCTAACAGGCACAAAGAAATACACAAGGACTGCTGCCAACATTGTCCAAGTGATCGTAATGCAAAGGACGGGACTGTTGATCCTGAATCCGCTGAAATCAAGAACTACCCGAAAGAATTAATTGTGAGTGAATTTCTGTTCGTGTGCGCTTGGCGGGGGAATAAGTTGTGCAAAGGAAATTGCGATTACCATGGAATCGACGAACAATTCATTGCTAATTGTAATTTGACAGGAAATGATTAAACTAGCATTCGTATTACTCGTGTCTATCAGTAGCCCTAAACAGGTAGCCATTGATTATCCACGAATTACCAAGGCAGATGCACAGTGACAGCATAACGGTGAACGCTTTACGCTCGGTTTGCGAAGCGTGGCATCGTGGGAGGGGCAAACTGGCGTTAAAGCGTATGTTATGCAAGTGCGTTGGGTTGTGGGGTGGCTCGTTTCAAAATTCTTTTTTTTATTTTTTTAGGGAGGGAAATCATTTAATCATTTTTAATTAAAAACTAATAATAATGCAAACAGAAAAACAATTTGGTGAACTTATAGAGTTCAAAACACACAATGTAGAACTTTACAGAAGTTCAGATTTAAACAATACAGCAATCTACTTTACGGAATTAGAAGATGCTGAAAGGAAAGATGCGAAAGCGTTTTTTGAAGTTCTATATTTTGGATTGGAAGATGACAACAGCCACAATCTTGTATATGTCAGATTTCCAAACACAAATGTTTTCGTTCAAATGTTTGGCGGATATAGAGGTGGAAGAGGCGATATGCAAATGGGAAGTTTTGAAAATGTGTTTGCTGAAAGTTATAAAAGAAACTACACTTTCTTTTCATTTGGAGAAACTGCGATGCTATACGCAAAAGATTTGAACGAATTTAATTTTATGACAAAGGTTGCAAGTTATGACAAGGGAAATCCATTTAACCGACCTTATCCCGATGAAACATTTGTGAATTTCAAAGAGATTGAAAAAGCACTTTCAATGAAATATTTGAAGATACCTGAAAGCATAAGAAAGATTGAATACTGCTACAAAACCAAAGATGCAACACCGAAATATTTTGTAGTGGATTATCCTGCTTACAATTTCAAATATGACAACCACAGATTTTTCGTAATTGAAAACGAAACTGTAAAAGAATTTGCGATTAAAAACTTTGTAAGATATAGAGATGGCGGAACAACTATCATAACCGTAACAGATGAAAACGGAACTGAACACAAATTCTTTTCTCCAACATCATTACCTGAAAAAACACTTTGCGAAAAGTGGGATGAAACGGAATTGATATTAGCAACCGAAACCGAAAGACAAAAACTTGCAGAACTATTGAAATTAAATTTAGAACCTACTATAACCGATGAAGAATAATCATTTAATCATTTTTTCATTGTGCGTTGGCAAAAAAAATAAAAAAAAGAATTTTGAAATGTTGCATAACGTTAAACGGCTTGGCGAAGGCTGCCTAACGAATGCTTAATTTTCGCACAAATTTGAATGGCAGCTTTTGCCAAACCGCTGTTATGTGCTGGGCGGTTTATCAGCACTAAATTTAATTTAAAAACGAAATGAATACAGAAAATTGGAGAATACGAAAAGCAGGGAAAGAAGAAGATAGCTTCTTTTTTATCGAAGCAGATTTAAAAGATGCTGAAAAGAACGGACATTATCCGAGAGTAGAAATTATGCAAGAAGATTTTGGCGACCATAATGGATATACTCACGCTATAAGAATGGAAGATGCCGAACTGATAGTATTAGCACCGAAAATGAAAGAAGCTATTACCGAAGTTCTTGAAGTATTAGATGGTAATGGAGTGCCGAATATTGAGTGGGTTAAAAATCGTCTTTTGGAAGCGGTCAAGTAGCCTTGCACATAACGTTTGAGGCTTGTTTTAGTTTTATTTTTTAGGGAAGGAAAATTTTAAATATTATACCGATGAAAGAAATAGTTGATTTAGCAACAACCAAAGGCTATGACAGGTTTCATCCTGATTGGTTTGTAAATAATAAGTTAGAACCGAAAAGTTGGTTGCTTGAAATGATTTTGTTGCAAAAATGGTTAAGAGATGAGCATAACTTAATTGTAACTATTGAGCTTGACCAAACAAGTTATGTAAAGTATTGCTATGACATTGTAAAGTTTAATGGGTTTGCCGACTTTGAAAGGAAAACAAATGTTGCGGAATGGGGACTTTACAGAACGTATGAAGAAACTTTACAAGCTGGATTATTGGAAGCTCTTAATTATATAAACTCATAATATTTAAAATGTGCGTTGGCAAAAATAAAATTGAAACAAGCCTGTGTTATAAGGCGAAGCGAACCGTTGGCTTTTCGCCAATGGCTTATAACGTACCGAGTATTTAACCAGTAAAAAATAAAAAAGCGATGGAATGGATTGATGTAAATAACAAATTGCCTGAGTTGAATGAGGAATATTTAGCCTCAATTAATTTAGATGACGAATACGATACGCTTGTTTGCTATGCGTTGGAATTTTGTGTAAAGACTAAGAAGTGGTTTTGGTCAAATACAAAAGATGAAGTGGAAGGTGTAATGTTTTGGATGGAGAAGCCAGAACCGCACCCGTATAAGATACCAAAACTACCAAGAGAGAGGATAGCAACAACGCTTGACCAAATGGAAAGATTAGCTTACGGGCAATGTGTACACGGAGAGAATTTAGCAAACTGTGATATTTGTAACGGTGCGTAGGCTTTTATTTTTTATTGGTTTAAATACTGTGTTATGCGAAGTTTGCCCTTCGCAAATTTTGCATAACGGTTACTTGCTTTACGCTGTGAGCGTTGGATTGTGCGAGGGGAGAATAGCGTTAAAGCAAATGTTACCAAAGTGCGAGGGCTTGTGTGTTGGCTCGTTGCATTTAATAAAAAATAATTTTTGCGAGGGATTTTAAAACTAATAAACTATAAAATGGAAAATTTCAAATGTTTTTACGAGGTGCTTGAAGAAGCATTGAAAGGCAAAAAAGTAAGATTAAGAAGCTACGATGATAAAGGTGGTTTGCCTGACGGCTATCATTGCTTCAAGTATAAGAAAGATAAAATTATTGGATGGAACGATAAAGCAAAATTTGAAGAATGGACTGGAGTTGTGAAATCAATTTTGCAAAACGATAATTCCCATGTGGATATAATTTTTGATGAAAAGCAACCAAGAACAAAGCCGAGTAAAAAACATTATGATGACTGCTTTAATTGGCACATGGGAGATTACATTGAAATATTAGATAACTACTACCCCGCCAATTAAAAAGAGCAAGGAGAAATTGACATTTGATAAAGACGGAATGATGATTAAAGTAAAATCTTAACTGTGCGGTGGGAAAATTATTTTTTATTAAATGCAATGTTTGGTAACTACTATATGTGTGTAATATCTGTAACTGTCTAATAATCAAATAACAAAACAATGGACTGTCGAAAGTGGAGCAAATTGGCTTCGACCGATTTTAGATTGAAATATAATTCAGAAGCGACTGTCGGAAATTACACGTCTCAGGTCAAGTCCTTTCTTTGGAAGTTCAACAATTATCGGGAGCCGAAGGAAATTCCCACCCAAGAAATAAAGGAATGGCTTCTTGAGGCAAATACCACCAACACTCGGAAACATCGGTTGTGTGCGTTACGTGCATTCTATAAGCATACCGTTAGGATGCCAAATAAGATACAGAGCATTGAATATCCTCGATCTGAAAAGAAGCTACCTATCGTTTTATCTCAGGAAGAAATGCAACGAATGTTCGACGCTTGCGACAACCTTAAGCATAAGGTGATTCTATCACTCCTGTATATGTGCGGTCTTCGGGTATCCGAATTGATCAACCTGAAATGGTCGCATATTGATCGTTCACGAATGATTGTAAATATCATTCAGGCAAAAGGAAACAAAGACAGGCAAGTTGGATTAAGCGAGTCAATCATTCCATTACTCGAAAAATACTATCACGAATACAAATCAGTTGATTACATATTGAATGGGCAATCGTCATCACAGTATTCGGATCGAAGTGTTGGTGAGGTAATTAAGCAATTAGCGTCAAAAGCAGGAATCAATAAACGTGTTTACACTCACCTGATCCGGCATTGCACATTCACGCACATGGTTGAAAATGGCGTAGATATTAATTTGATCCAGAAAATTGCGGGGCACTCAAATGTAAAAACGACTGCGATATACACGCATATTTCACACAACCTTATTTCAAAAATACCATCTCCATTGGACGCGATCAAATTGTAGACGACCAATCAGGTACGTTTCAGTTTCAATCTACTCTCTAAATCCTTCTTTTCCTTCCATTTTTTGTATGCAAATCCTACTACATACATTGCAGCAAACACACCTATAAATATGACGATCCAAGTCCATACACCTCTCTTTGTTTGCTCTGGTTGAGGCTTCTTCTTTTGGACTGGCTCCGGTAATCCCATCACACGTTTTCTATCCGGCTTCTCCAATAGCGATCCGCAGTAGTTGCAATTAACCTGACTATGTGAATGTCTGGATGCTCCGCAATTATCACAATTCTTGGTGTGCTTGTGGTAGTCTTCAATCTTTACTGGCTCTTTTTTGTATTCTGCACTAGGTATGTAATTATTGAATGTAGTGCTACTTCTTGACACATCAATTATGTAAGGCGTTTCTCTTACTCCTTCACAAGCGTATGCATCGTACTCTCGGTCAGTAACAAGTATACTCCCGTCTTCTAGCGTAGATATTGTTGTATCGAACCTGCCTAATGATTCTAGGTGATTTTTGAGGACTGACATGGCTAGTAGATCGGTGTATGCAAAGGATCAGGAAATGGTTTTGGCAGAAATGCATTTAGAGTTGAGAAGAATTTCTTGTACTCTTCAATTTGTTTCGCCTGTTCTTCAATTAGTTTATTCTGGTCATCGATATGCTCCAGTACGTTAGAGTACGCACTCTTGTCAGTTCCATCGGTCGTTGCCTTTAGTTCAATTATGTGATCGTCATAATCCCGTTTACACTCTTGCTTGTGCTCGAACAATTTATCTGCTTTATAATCTCTTCTTGCCATCGTCTTTTGGGTTAGATCGAAAATGATCAATCATCTTTTTGAACTTAGCTGCATCCTCATATCGCTCCTGCTCCAATGCTAGTTTCAGGCGTTCCGAAATATCAAATTCGCACAATTTTTCAATGTATTCAATTGGTTCACCATTGATTTTAAAATCAACTTCGCATCCTCCTTTTTCAAGAAATGCCTTGCTGAATAATCCGGCAAACAAACCAATCATTCTATAAGCTATCTTATTTCGCTCCGCCTCTTCTTCAGGAGTAAGTGGTTTAATCGGCTTATTATTTTGCGGTTCTTTTTTATTTCCTTTTGCCATGTGATACGATTTTCTTTATTTTTTAATTTTAGTAACACTAACATTTTTCAAATCGTTATAGTCAACAGTTGTATAAGTTTTTCTGCCGAGTATTTTTATTTTAATTGTCCCTTTGTGAATATCTCTGGATGCCCAATCTACCCAAGTAACAAGTTTGTTTTCGTAAACAATAGTTCTACTTTGGTCAAGCGTTTTTGAAATTCCCATTTTGTTTAGTTTTTAATTGTCAGTTGGTTTCTAATACTTAACTGCCTTCTTCGTTACAATTGGATTTGACGAAACATCTTCGTCGTATCCGTACTTTTGAATCATTTGTAAACTTCTATGTCCAGTGATCTTTGCAATTGCAGAATCGGAAAAACCTGCACGTATCATACTGCTTGCAAAGTACCTTCTGAATGCATGTGGTGCAATCTTTACCTTTTCATTGAATGAAGTATGTGTCAACCATTTTCTTACTACTCTCCAAATATGCTTCGTGCTCACCTTTCTTTTTCCCCTGTGCTCTTTTGTTCTGTTCGATTCACATGTGATAATAAATATCTGACTAGGATCAAATACTGATAGGCTAGTGAACCAATCAGGAAGTGGTAATTTCTTAAAATCTCCTGTCTTTTGCATATAAACCTGAATCCACTTGTTCGCCATGTCGATGTTCTCAACCCGCGCATCCGCAGCCTCCGAACGTCTGCATCCCCATGCCAGAAAGTACAGTATCCATTTTTCATCGTAGGTGCCGCTTTCGTTGACGTATGCGACAATTTCATCGTATAGCTGATCACTGATGCGGATTTGCTTCTTAAATGCATTACCGTCCATTGTAGTGATCCAATCAGCATTGAACGCAGAGCCAATATCCAATTTTTGTTCTTGAAAATTAATATAATGCCAGAATTTTTTTACCGACATCATCTTGAGTGCTATGGTGTTACGCTCACTGTATGTCTTTTCTAATGTACGATTAAATGCAATGGCAATTCCTGTTAACTCTTTGGTATCCTGACACTTACGTATGTCGTATTGTATTTGATTGCACCATATTAAAAACTGCTTTGCATTCCACTCGTAACTTGATCGTGTATTCTCGCTGTTGATCCGTTTTGACTTGATAAGGAACTGGTAAAACTCTTTATTCAGCGCCTCCACGTTATTAACCCCTTTGATGTATTCATCGGGGATGCCGTCATCCTTCATTGAAACGTACACTTTGGGAAGTTTGTTGATATCCCAAGAATTTGAAGATTCAGTGGGCGCATCTAAACTACCAGAAGCGATCTGTTCCGGTGTATGAAATTTAATTTCTGGTTCTTGTTTTACTTCTTCGTCAGCCATTGTCCTGTCTATTTGTAAATATTTGATACTTACAAAGATAGGCTATTTGAAATCAAATTGCATCTGGCTGAATATCTTACGAACCTGTTTTTGAGACTTCTGTTGCTCTTCATACTCGGCTTTGGAAATCTCACCGGAAATCATCTGTCGCCTTGACCATCCACGCCCCCTGAGTTCAGGGATGTGCTGCTGAATGTACCGGAATGATCGGTCGATATCAAACAGTAGTTTTGAAGTGGCAGTAACACTCTTTCCAAACTGTTTCTTGTAGTGCTTATTCACTACTCGTGAAATAGCCTTCATTCGATCATCTCTGATCTCCGGCTCTCGTGTGAACAGATTGATCATCTGCTCGATAAGGATTCTTTTTACATACATATTGTATCTATTTAAGCTACCTGCACTTTTAATTTAACAACTTTGCAATCAGTTGCTTCAATAACATTATGGAACATTTTTTTCAATTTAGATCGAGATGTTCTTGAATTATTTGCTTTCTCAATTGCCGATTTGGCGTCTGATTTACTTGTGAATAATGTTGGCGCAGCAGCCTTCTCAAATCCGCGTTTATTTTCAGCGAAAAACAATGCGTTAGTTTCACCTTTCCAACAAAGTAATTTTTTACTTGGAGTAACCGTTACCTGAACGGCATAATAGTTTTTAGTTTTCATGTGTGTAGTTTAATTATGGTTATGATATACGTGACTAATCTAGTTTTTGCAATCGGTCAATTTCCGCAGCAATCAAAGCCCCTGCCTTTGCAAGCTCATTAATTCTATTATCGGGTGTTGGGTTCATTTTCCATCCTTTTGGAAACAACTCAATATCTTTTCCTCCATTTTGATAAAAACGAAGCATTCTGTTGTCTCCCCAAACAGCCCTTACCTTAATGTCATTCGGCATAGCATAGCACATTGCTGCTCGTGCTAATTCTTCATTTTTATGTTGTTCATCATGAGAAGACGTCCATCCTTCTTCTTGAATCTGACGATTTCTTTCGTCGGCAATAATTTCAATTCCAGTTTTCATTATTTTATGTTTAGGTCATTCAGGTATATCGTTACCTTAATTATTTTTCATCTCCTGTCTATATACACGAAGTTCTGGTTGATCATCCGAGTCTGGATCACCTAAGATATTACACAATGATGCTTGTAATCGATTAGTTGCCTCTCTGTAATACTTACGGAACCATGTACCTGTGATCTCTTCTTTCCCTTTTTCTCCATTCTCTCCGTTGTATTTATTAGGAATGAAGTTATTATTGAAGTCGATTTGCACCCAATCAGATGACCCTTCAAGATATGCAACCAAGATTATTTTCAATAATCCCTGTTCTTTATCTACTCCAAATACATGAACTACTCTAATGGCTTGTCCGAATTCTGGATCAATCGGAAAGCCAGTCAATCGGAAAGAACGACCCACGTAGGATTGTAGTTCTTCCAAGAATTGAGGATCATCGAGTTGATCCAGTTGTGCTTTCATTTCAGTGATTGCTTGTTCTGCTCCTGCGATCTGGGCTGTAAGTTGTTCTCGTTTTTTCATTTTATTTGGCGGTGTTTATTTTGCTTGATAGTAGTTCACTTATTTTGTTGTACTCCTTAAGGAATTGTTCTTTCGTTATTTCTTCCCAATCATTTGAATCCTCATCGTATCGTTCAGGGTTGAACAGGCTGTAATCTTCAATTGAAAAACTTTGAATGATTTCATTTTCATCTCTGTAGTATGCTACTTTAACTGATTGCGTATCACATTTGTTATCATCAACACCATATACGTAAATGACCGTCTTGAATTTCTCATAGTCATTTTTGTTACCGTAATAGGAGGTCTGAACATAATATTTTCCTACATATTTTTCAGCCTTTTGAATGCGCTCTAGGTGAGTAAAAGCGTCGGACTCCTTTTGTAATTCGCTCAATCGATCTCGCGTCTTAAATATTTCAGCGATGACATGATCATGAGTTCTATTTGTTGCTTCTGGCATGGCGGTTATTTTTTTATTCTGGACACATACAATCTTCGCAGGTTGTTTGTCCGCTATTTCGTTCATCGTTTGTTAATGGCTGTTCGCATTCGTCGCACCTGCCGTTTTTAGCTGCCTTTTCATGCTCATTAAGAATATTATCGACAACACATTTTATCCGCTTGGTCGCTTCTATCTTAGCGTTCTCTTTGTCCAAATCTTCTAACGTGAATGATTCTGCTTTTCTCCTCCACTCCAACTGGTATTCCAAAGCTATATTAGCCTCGGTAAGCATTTCAGCTAGTTGTTCTTTCGAACAATCCATGTACATTTTAATCTTCTCTTCTCTGGTTTGCTTTACGACTTTATGCATATCATTTCCCTTTTATGACCTCTTTAACTTTTTCACACTTCGATATGTGCTTAGGTAGCTCCGTTCGTATAGTAATGAATAGCGAACGTAATCCCTGTTCGTATGGCTCCAAATAAGACCGACCCATTTTGTGATAGAATGTTTCAAGGAAACTATCAATTCCGTAACCTGCCAATGCGTCAATAGCGCGAGTCTCTTCTTCGGTTAATTTTAAAACTATGCACGGATCAACAGTGATCATTGATTTCAGTTCTGCCATATTAATGTCCCAATTTTTTCTTTAACTTTTCATAAAGTACCTCTTCTTCATTTCTGATTTTCTCCGCCTTCTTATCTTCTCGATCTTTTTTCATTACAGCAATTTCAGCCTTGATGATCTCGACCTGTTTTTGTGCGTTCTCCTCTACCGAATAGTGCATGTATTCCCACCTGCCATCCTTTCTCCATCCCTTTGAATAGTCCCGTATTTCGCCTTTATAGAGATAGTTACATGAGTATTTATTGATCTGTACATGTTCTCCACTTTTTCCTACTGAAAAATAATCGTCTCCAAGATACAGCAAGTCGCCCTCGAATGTAATCATTACAGGTTTTTTTCTCAGGAAGAAATCGAATGTATTTTCCAACACATCTTCTTGTCCTTCTTTCGATAACCGCCAGAAAGGTCTATCATTAATGTAATACCGATGCTTGCTGAGTATATTTAATATTTGCTCAGGATATTTTTCGATCAATTCCGACTCACTCATTGGCGTTTATTTACTCCCTTGCGGGAATTCTCGTAATTGTAAATGTTCTGGAAATTCCCCTATGTCAGCACCGTGTCTATCAGCAAGACCCATCTGCTTTGACAAATATGTTCCTAATTGTTTCACGAACACAGCAATACCTCCTATTTCTTTTAACGAAGTTATCAACGACTCAATCCACTCTAATTCACAGGGGCGGTAACGGTATTTTCCGTTTTCATTCCCGCTCTCGCCACCAATTATTCCCCACGAATACTTACTCATGACTTCTTTGGGTATAGTGCTTAATTCAATCCGCTCCCATAATGGCTCAAAGGATACGAATCTGGTCTTTGCAGGTACTTTAGATAAATCAACTAGCCGTTGCTTTGCTTTGTGCCCATTACTACCTACGGAGGTTCCTAGCCATACGTTATCCCATCCTTCACCCCAATCTGGTGGGAGGTGATCAATGATTCGTTCTGGTCGCTTGGTTAGAATCTGGAAGATGTAGTTCGGTCTTTGTCGGATGATATCCCACATCTCATTTCTGAATGCGTCTATTTCTTCAATGAACACATCGGTAAGTGACGAAGTGAATATCAATGGTCTTCCATCCCAACATTCACTCTTTGCTAGTTTTAGCTTCAGTGGTAAATCGAAAACTGTTTTTGTCTTTGTAACTTCAAATGCGTTGTATCGTGACCCCTTTGGTTTTTCTTTACTAGGCATTGCCTCTCGATACATATAGCACCAGAGGCAATCACCGTCCACCTTACGGCACCCACGCGCCACGTTCCATGTGGCATCAGTCCACGAAATTTGTGTAGTCTTCCCCATGTCAATTTTTATTTATTATTTAATTCAACTACATCAAATATATCTGGCGTAGCCCATACGGATGTTCCGTCTTCATCGACTACATAAGCAACCAATGCATAATTAAACTCATGTACATTGTCTACCTCGTAAATTTTACCACCGATAAATGCATCATAGTCGTAAGCAATTCCGGTCAATCTCCCAAGTGATCGGTAGTCTTCCTTGCAACGAAGTTTATCGCCAACATAAAGATTAGTATAGACCTCTCGTTCTATTCCGAAATTGTTTCTAACCTTTGATATTCTCATCTTTCTCATGACAATACACTGTATTGTGATAACCTAACAAGACGTTCACCTAGTTCTTTTACTGCTGTTGGGTACTGGGTATTCAATCCCAACATTGCATAATCCCAACACGCATGAAAGAATGCTTCTTGGTGTGTGACGTAAAATCGTTTTGATTCCCTATTGATCATAACATAATTTCTGGTCACGTTAATTCCGTTTTTGTTTTCCCACGCCCCCTCTTTCATGTAATTCAGGTACACTCTGGCTAATTCAACAATCTCACGCTCATTGGTAAGCATGTTCTTAATTTTCTGTTTCTCCATTCGGTCATCCAGTGTATCAAACAGGTAAACCAAGTCGGCATTCTGCCATATTTTTGGAAGTACGCTCATGAAAGAGGCGAAGCACCGGATCACTTTCAGGTTCCTGATTTTTGTATTCCTGCATAAACCCTCAAACCGAATAGATGTTTCGTTCATTAAATTATCAATGACAAGCATTCCGTCACGGAAAGACCCAATTAAATTCCATAATTTATCCTTATCCGTTATGTCTGCATAATCAATGACCAACACTTCGTCCTTGAATATTTTTATTTTCTTCTCTCCTCCTTTAAATGACTTGGCGTATGGCTTTAGGTAGGATTTGATGTAATCTTTCTTATCGTAACATAAGACTAAAACCCTAAATGTTTCTTTACGATTCTTTTTGTCGTAGATAAATTTGTCAATCTCCTCGATACACCTTGTTGTTTTGTCCAATGCTTTTCTGCCAACAAAAATACTTAACGTACATCCTTCTTCTCTCCTTTTGTATGCATCGGGACTACTCATCCCAAGTCCATAAGGAATCGTTTTCTTCTTTCCGAATTTGCGTATAGGCGCATTCATAACCTTTGGAAATTTTCGCCCTTCAATCTTTGGTGCTTTGAATTTGCTCATATGATATTTTATGCATTGTTGCGGATGGTATACACGCCTTGATGTAAGCCTTAACATCTGATTCGTTTGTCTCTTTGTTCAGCGATGGCAAACAAAACCAGTCCATTTGTGTTTTGTCGGAATCGGAGGCAAGTAGTCCTTTTCGTTCGTACCGGACTCGATAGTAGTACCACTTGTCTTCCATAATTAATCCGAATAATAATGCATTCTGCAATCAGCGGAGCAAAATACAGTTCCACTATCCAATCTTTCACCGCATTCTTCACATGCGTTTTGCGAATTCACTAAAATCAGTTTCGCTAGAATCTCTTCTGCCATTTGTATCCTGCCTTCATAAAGAAATCTTGCATTATCTTGATACATAGAAGGACTCTTATCTATAAACCCGATAGTATCTGATGCGTTCTTGATCTCTTTCTCAATCATTAATCGTAATGCGTCCATTATTCACCAGTATTAATTGTTGCTTCATTCAGAAAGTCCCAGTGGTTCGGATCGTCCTGATCCATTCTTACAAATGTTTCCTCCGTCAAAAAGGAAACATGCTTCATTGTAAGTATTTCAATAATTTGCTCGTGCGTACTACTGAGATCAAGATGCCATATTTTAGCCTTGTAGTCCAGATATTTTTTGTACTTGTCGTTCATCCTATTTTTTTGTTAGTATCCGCGATCATCTTCGTCTTCCTCATCAACCGGATAATAATCATCCTCTTCGTAAGGCTGATATCCAAGTTCCTTCATGATTCGAGTAACGTCCTTGGTGAAAAATGCCGGGAAGTCTTTTGAGAGAATCCATTCTCCAAACTGAAAATTATCTTTCACCAACTCCCCTTTTGCGCCACCGAAGTTCCATACGTATTCTCCTTTGTCGTTGTAAATAATCCTGCCACACATAGTAGCATTCTTATTCATTTTAGAGAATTCACATATCTCCTGAATAGACTTTGTAGATAGTTCGTCGTGTGTTTGCAGTTGCTCAACAAACACATCTAGCGTTGCTTTGGCATCAGCAAGGGCGTTGTGATTATCAATCATCTCTGTTTTACAATACATCTTAACGGCAGCCACGAGTGTCCTTGGGTTAAGGATATGAAAAATACTTCCGACATCTACGCATGGTGTTTGGCAGGTAGGGTACTGTATTTCAAGTCGTGCAAACTCTTCCGACAATATTTGGTTGTCAAATCGAAAATTATTGAAGCCTCCAATGTAACAACCATCCATAAAATCATAGATCACCTTAAAGACTTTGGCGTTCGAAAACTTTGGAGCACTTTTAACCATATCATCGGTAATTCCATGGATAGCTACGCTCTCTTGTGGGATTGGGCGCTCAGGATTTACCAGAGTGTATAATTCATGTTTAACTCCATTGGGCATTAGTTTGACGGCTCCGAAACTTACGATCCTATCATTTGAAACGTTCAATCCGGTGGATTCAATATCGAAAATGACTAATGGCTTGTCCAGTAATCCGGCTAGTTTGTTGAGTTTTTCAGCGGTACTCATAAGGTTTATTTAGTGTAATTATTTTGTTTAATCTGCTTCTTCTGTTTGGTGGTAAAATGATTCAACATCTGCAACTGCATTTTTTAATGCGTCCGCGATCTGCGGATTTTTGATACTCGATAACGTCATCTTACATGTCGTCGTCAAAAGTAATACAGATTCGTTGTAGGCTTGCAAAGACCTCAAGCATCTTGACGGACTTAATTTCTCAACTTGCTTTTTCGTTTTCATAATTTCTTTGTTTTGTTATGTTCAATTGCAGCAGTCACTAATAAGTCAATCACCTCATCGATGATCTCAAATCTTATACGTAGCGCTTGTGAATCGTCGTTCGAATTTTGGTATATTATTTTTGTAATTTTTCTTTTTAGCAGTAGCTTTTTATTCACCTTCGATTTTCTCTTGGGGCTTGTTTTCAGTTTCATTGCCATTGGTGTCTGGTTTATATAGTTTGCGATGTTCAAAACATTTTTGTGTATGTATCTGGCAGGTAGCGGGAATGAAGGTGACGTTCTTATTGAACTTAGTACATAATCCAAACCCTTCGTTGATCTTACTGTCCTTTTGGAACTTCATTTTATTCGCTTCCTGTATTGATTCTTTTGCGCCAGAGGCTAGTAGCCGTTTCTTTTGAACCTCCCACTTATATAATCGATCAGCGTTGTGTCTGTCTAGTTTTTCCTGATAGGCGGCAAAGTCGCGTTGCATAAAATAGCAATCGTTACAGTTACAGTCTATCAATTGAAGTTCTATGCTCATTGTCAATTTATTTTTGTCATTCCTTGATTAATAATTTCATGACTCTCCTTCTCTATAAATGACCAACCTTTTATATTTAATTTTGAGTATTTATCTATAACGCCCCTGCCGAATCCAGTTGATTTACTTGCAGCCATTACGCTCGTATATTTTTTACCATCAAAACAATACCACCCTTTAAACAGTGGATGATTTTCGCCTGTTTTAGATTTTGACATTTTTCGTTTAACCTCATCTGATAACTTTTTACCAAACGAATGTGATTCAGCTCCCTTTTTGTATGTAAGTTTTCCTGATTCATGAACAGTCTTTATTGTATCTTCAACTGATACCCACTCAAGATTACTTGGATGTATATTTTCAGAAATCCCGTCTTTAAATTTAACCCACGGTTTGTCCTTCGGTGCGTCCCCATGATATGCCATGCACATTAATCGATGAATCGGAATGGTTTTTCTTTTCATCAAAACTTCCACACGCTCTCCTTTATCATTGATCCCATATTTATACCGCAGTGTTACAGCGGGAACCCATCCTCTATTTTCCTTGTACCCGTAAACCATTTTAGTTGTCCTTACCGGAATCATGTTACTGCCATTCAATTCGCCTCCTATTTTGAATACCGATCCTGTTTCAGTAATACCATATATAGGGAACATTGGTATGATTTTTACCGATTCATTATATATGGTTGGGGATTTTTTAAAGCTAGTCATAATTATTTATGATATCGTGGTCTTGATATATGAACCCACATGCAAAAATAACGAGTACTCTAGTGCTAGGTTCAATCGTGAATCCAAATCGCGAATCAGCCGTTATTTTAAATGGATAATTAATGACGCACGACCCATCAGCTACCGTTCTTAAAGATGCTATTTTACCGTAAAGAATCTCTTCTCCAATATCCGAATACTTTCTAAAGTGATATTGTGTTGCTAATTGTTTTTCGGTAGTAGAACTAATTATTACTTGTTGACATTCAATAGGGCGCAGCGATCCATCCTTTAGGTTACTCAAAATTTGTCCGTATGTATCCGCATGATGCTTACCCATGCTTATTCGAATACGCTGATCATTACAGTAGTTAGATGATGTAGGAAGAAGGGTTATGTTGCTATTAAACAGAGTTACTTTTAATCGATCAGTTGCAGATAGATTCATAACTTCTACTTCATAAGTCGATATTTGTGTTTTATTTTTTACGTTTCGCATTGGCTGTATAATTTAGTTGTAGTTCTATGCTCATTTGTATTCAGCGGGTTTTGTTATTTTCTTCCAATGGGTAATCACGCTGTTATTGTAGGCAAATCCAGATGTGTTCCACGTTTCCCAGTGAATCTTTCCGTCCTTCCGGCAAATAAAGTACTTACCGTATTCGGTTGGTTTGTTTTCAGGATATTTCATCCACTGATCTGATTCCTGCATCGCTACTCCGTGTGTTTAATTTTTACAGTGTGCGTTCCATAGCAGTTGTTATCGTCAAGGTCTACACCTTTCTTAGGGAATCGATCTTCAAGAGCATTGAGTTTTAATCGCTTGGCTTCTTTCTTGATTTGTTTTTTCAAGACCGCCAAGTGAACCCAAAACTCACTGATTGATTCGCATTCAATATCTATTCTTATTTTCATTTAGTTTTATTGTTTTTGCCCCATTTTACTAGATCGTGACTCTCTGGATAATTTCGATATTCAATCTCATATCCATCTTCAATTAGCAATTGTATTACATATGTACATAACTGAATGCTGCATTCTTTCTTGCCAGAACATTTAGCTTGTTGAATTGACTGTCTGGCATTGTTGTATTGAACAAAAGACGGATACCTGCTGCGTGGATCAAAATCAACATCGCCATTCCTTCGATATGAAACACCGTTGTTGCCAAATAGCCAATTAATTAAGTTTCTCATTTTAGATCAGTCCTGTATACCGTTACCGTATTTTTTGATGTTTCTCCAATAAGCCACTACATACGGTAGCGCTCCTAGCCACACTCTTTCACCTGACAATTTCTTCACCCACATATCAGGAAACTCGTATCCTGATTCGGTCTTACACCAATATTGTCCCGACTCTTCAGGTAGGCGATCCTTGATGTTGTTCCATTCGCTTTGCATCTTACTTTGATTGGATTGTATCAGAATTATTACTTACAACATGGATCGTAATTTCTCCACTAATTACCTTATTGGACACCTCTCCAATTTTATACGTTAAGGTAAACAGGCTCATTGCTATTGAAAATAGCCACATATTCCTAAAGAAATTTCCTTCGTTCATATTATTTTTTTTTGTTGTCCCAAATGGATTCGAACCACTACAACTAGAACCAAAATCTAGTGTCCTGCCATTAGACGATGGGACAATACCATACTACTTCAACATCTTCTCCAACTCTTTTACCGACTTACCTTTTAATGATTCGTCTTTCTTATCGGCAATGATTGTAAGAATTTTCTTGTTGTGTTCTTTGTTCTCTTGTGCCTCTGTTTCTGCCTGTAGCAGTTCTACTTTCGTGTTTAGAATATCAAGCGCTACGTCGAATTTCAACTTGGTTTCTTTATCCTTTGCTGATTTTTTAACCACGAATGATTTTTTACCAGACGTTTCGTACTGCGATTCAAGAGATACAGCCAATGCATCGAGATCGACAATTGATAAATCCCACAATTGCTCTGTTGATAAACCTCCCTTTGTAGTTTGGAAGCGTAATTTTTGTTGACTTGCTAATTTGAAATTGTCCATTTGTTTTTGTTTTTTATTAGTTGTTTTTATTGATTAGAACTTCAATTTGATTACTCTTTTATGTGATCCTTGCAATTTAAGTATCAATTCTTCTTTAACCGTGCTATTAAATCCGAGTCCTGACAACTGTTTTTTTGTTGACTCAATCATATTGGTTGTCCCAAGTACTTCCAATACTTTACGATGTGCAGCCAGTTCCGGTAACAGGTTTTCATTGTGGAATGAGCGGATCGCAACAGGAGACTTACATCCTTCTAGCATAAAGAAGTAGTGTTTGTTTCCTACGTTGTTATTCCCCCAGTGATTCGGAGACAAACATACCAAATTCACTTTATGAAATTGATTTGTTTCAAGTCCGTAAACTTCTTTTGATAATTCATCACTTGGCTTAATATGATGTTCAATTGAAAACTTGCCATCCTTTAGAGTTACTTCAGCTATCGTTACCCACTCTTTCTGCTTTGTAGCCGGATAAATATACTGATAAACATCCCCACCAAATGCGATTTCGGCTCTCCCTTTTCCGCCCGTGTTTCTGAAATTCCAATTGTGAATCTTGCAAATGTATTTGCCTTCTGGCATCTTGGATATAGTCGGGAAGGTGATGTTTTCAACTGGTACATATCCATGCGGTGCAGGTTCAACATAATCTACATCCTGTACTCCACCTGACAATGAATCTTGCCTTTGGTTCCATCCAACTCTTCGACCAACGCCATACGTATCATGGCAACCGTCAGCCCTGTGTTTGTTAGTTGGCATGAATACGTGTAAATCCATCAAAGACCGATTCGGTTCCAACTCATTCCATGAATGGGTAAACCGGAAAACTCCATCTGTTCTGCCGCCTTTAGACTCAACCATTTCAGCCAACTGGGATTTCCCTGCCAAGTTTCCATTGAACGTCCACGAGTAGTTGTTATCCCATTTGAAGATAGGTTTTGACTCATCGCTTGCTGCCGTTGTCAGTGACACCAAGTTACCCTGATGACTGTTCGCAAGAAACGCTTCTACCGAAGTACACGAAGGCAGGATATCCTTCATGAACTTTTCAATTCCTACTTCTTCTACACCATCAAACTCGTTTCGTTTGTGACGTGTTGAAGTTGATTTTACTCCGTCAAAAATAGAAACGGATTTGATCTTTCCTTCGCCTACGTTACTATGTAGAATTTCAGATACCTTGATATCGTCAATAGTCGCAAAACGTCTGTTGAATGATTCTTCATACCCGTTTTCGATCACGAATTCTTTTGCCTCTTCGATTTGTTTCTTCGTGATAGGCGCTTTTGCCTTCATGTAATTAGCAGGATCAACGCGCTTATTCCATGATTGACATGCCTTATTCAGTTCTTCCCCTTCGGATAATTCAGAGCACAGGACACCGATCAATTCATTTCGGAACTTCGCGTATGGTAAATTAAACGATGTTACCCAACACCAGTTGTCACGTTGGTTAGCAGGTAGGTTATCGTACTGTTCTTTCATTGGGATGATCTGTTCGATCTTGAACAGATGTGTAGTTCCGTCCAACAGAGAACCCTGATTGATCAGGTCTTTCACTAGTCTAAGTGTGTCCAGTGAAATCGTTTCCATGGCACGTTGAAACACGTTCTTTGCGTCACGGTAGTTGCCCATGATCTTTTCTACCGAATCACCAGAGGTGTCAACAAACGCCTTGTCAACGATCAGGTGCATGTGGTTAAACGTTCTGATCTCGTCTGGCTTAACTACTCCAAACTTTTCAGCTTCTTCTTTGGTATATCGCTTCTCGTTTCTTGCGACTCCTAACTGAAACACTTTGTTGGACTTACTGCAAGATTCGTATGGTAGTGAGTTTAGTTCCTTGAACGTCTCGAAAAACACTTCGGTAATTTTTGAAGCCTTGATCGATTCGGTCAAAACTTTTACCGTGTTTTTGTACTCATCATCTACGTTTGTTACATCAAACATTGTAGTGATGCCGTAATTTTGATCTACTGATACGATGTTACCGTACCGACGAATAAAGTTTTTACAGTGATTGCAATTGCTGACCGAGCTATTCGGGTCGCGGAACTTGGGATCATTTTCAAATGAATTTATATACAAGTCCCATACATTTTGCCCGGATAATTCGACACGGAACAGTTTTCCGGTCTTAGACATTTCATTAAACTTCTCTTTAATTTTTTTGTTAAATTCTTTCATTGTGCTTTTGTTTTGTTCTGACACTACTTGATTTCGTAATCAGATTGGTGAATTATAATTGGTGAGCGTATTTATTTTTTATCGGGATGTTTCTGACGGTACTCTGATTTCAAATCCTCCTCTAAGGTTTCCCACTCCTTCTTAAACTGATCCGACCACTTATCTTTACCCATGTTCGTCTGCATGAAGTGTTCATCAAATGTCATTAGTACTACATTTTTCTCATACAGCCTAAATTTTGGATAGGTTGATTTTGGCAATACGTGTCCAAAAAAATGTGGTTCCGGTTCATCTCCCAACTTGTCACCTGAAAAATACGATACATGCTTTCTGGTTGCCCAGATTTGCAAATGTAGCTCCCTTTCTCCAGTGACTTTCTTTTTGGTCTTCAATCCTTTCTTCTCCTTTTTAGGAGAATGTACTTTTGGATCAGGACGAAAACGGTTGTTATCAAATGCCATAACTTATTTTGTTATTTTTTCAATGTAATCCACCAATTCTAGTACTTCATTAATTGGTCGTGAAGTTGCGGTTTTAAAACTACGCAATACCACTCTGTTAATTGGCTTTTCTCCCTTGAACAAATGTCCAATTCTTGTAATTCCGTTCTTGTTCAATAAATTGAGCGCCCTTACAGTCAACCATTCGCCCGAAAGTGGGATTCGGTATATTTTATCTTTGATTAGTTTTTTAAGGTTCTGATCCGGCTCTGGCAATACGGAATCCATCACTTTTTTCACACCGATGAAATCACATATCCCCATACTACGACTTTCATCGTTACATAAATGATATGTGATCATTTTAACTTCGTGTACTTTTTTCCCTAAAAGTTTATCGCCTCCACCATTGGTAGCAAGAAATAATTCTTCGCCAATAGATTCGTTATTCCATCCACCTACTTCGTATGTATGAACTTCTCCACATAGGCGACATTTGTATTGATACTCGGCTCTCATGATCTTACAATTAGTCGTGAATGGTTCCAATGACTTCGCATTTAAAACAGGCTTCTACGGTAACATCGTGATATGCATTCCGCGCCCTATTGCGGAATAGAAATCTACTGTTAGTTACGTACCATTGAATTTCCATTTCAGTATTATCTAAAATCACTTTGTCGCCTTCGAAAATTTCTTTCCCATTCTTGTCTATGTGCCCAGTGTACATTCTTACTGTCTTTGGATCAACCTCGAACCGATCAATGTGAACGATCTCCTTGTTGTCGCCAGAGAAAAACATTCCGCATGTTATCCACACTCTGTCAGCGTAATGGAAAATACTTCCGTATTCCCATTCGTTGTTATCCAATCTTTTGCCTCTGAATAAGTATATCATGATCTGGTTGACTTGATTTGACATTGCAATAGTATGGAAAGGAACTTACATTCCACACATTATCGTGTGTTAAAAAATGTTAAATGATCAGAATGGGTTGATCTCGTGTTTATTTAACACATTTTAACTTTTAATACTTTGCAGTGCCGGATAAGTGCCATACTATTGTAGTGTCAAACCAAATAACACCAAAACATGAAGCTACACGATAGAATGATCACAGGTAAAACACTTATTGATTTAGGATACAAGCCAGACAAATGGTTCAAAGAAGCCATTGCTATAATCAATATGAATAACCTTTGTGGTGATGATATGCACGATTACATCAAAAGCATTGCTCCTGCTCCTGTTGTTACAATAGAGCCTCACATTGATCCTATTGCGTATCACAAAAACATTGTTGCAACCGATCCTCACGAAGCATCCAATATCGATAGTGTTTTCAATACGATGGATGTACTCATGAGAACACCAACGATTGTAAATGGATGCGTCATGCCAGATGCATGTCCAACAGGAGAGATCGGACAGATTCCGGTTGGTGGTGTTGCGGTTGCTAGAAATGCTATTCACCCATCCATGCATTCAGCGGATATTTGTTGTTCGGTAATGGCAACTTGCTTTGGAGATATTGACCCAAAGATCGTTCTTGACGCTGCGCATCAAATCACGCATTTCGGAAAAGGAGGAAGAAAGGATGAGGTTTTTAATTTTCCCGAATCATTGCGTGAACAGATGATCAACAATGATTTTCTGAAAGACGAAAAGAGTCTTGATCTTGCTAAAACACATCTCGGAACTCAGGGTGATGGAAATCATTTTCTGTTTGTTGGTGTTTCGAAACTTACAGGAAAAACTTACATGGTAACGCACCATGGTAGCCGTGGTCTAGGCGCTTATCTATACAAGAAAGGTATGAAGGTCGCGGAGGAGTATAGACGCAAAATAAGCCCTAATACACCCGCTAGAAACGCATGGATTCCATATTCAACTAACGATGGCGATCAGTACTGGAAGGCGCTACAAATCATCAGAGAATGGACTAAACTTAACCACAAACTCCTCCATGAGAAGACCTGTAATTCAGTAGGGTTACAATCAATTCCAGAAGATCATTTCTGGAACGAACATAATTTTGTGTTCAAGGATGGTGATTTGTTCTACCACGCTAAAGGTGCTACACCACTGGACGATAAGTTTGTACCGGATAGTACGAATGGATTACGATTGATTCCATTGAACATGAGTCAATCCGTATTGATTGTACGTGGATCAACTACCGAAACGAATCTTGGATTTACTCCACATGGCGCAGGTAGAAACATGTCTCGTTCGCAACACATCAGAAATAATGGTCATAAGACTATTGATCAACTATTACAAGAAGAAACAGTAGGACTTGATATTCGATTCTTTTCTGGTCTACCAGATATTTCAGAATTACCGTCCGCCTACAAGAACGCGGAAAATGTAAAAGATCAAATCAAGCAATTCGGACTTGGAGAAATCGTAGACGAGATCATCCCGTTCGGTTGCATAATGGCAGGTAACTGGACTGATAATTACGTGAGGAAAAAGAAGAAAACTATTTCTGAATCAGAAAATTCCTAGCAGGATTGCAGCAGCCGAAGCGCCAATTGCAGCAATCCTCAATCGCTTATTCTTCTTTTTGAGGATTTCATTTTCGTGCTCAACCGCCTTGTAAGAGATGTAGGTAGTGTCGAGAGCCTTTGAAAGTATTTTCACTTCCAGTTTCAAGTCGTATTCTTGTTCGTAGTGTATGCTGTCGTTCTGGTGACACACGACCATTAACTCTTCACACCGCTCAATAATTGAATCACACGCGATTATTTTTTCCCCCGTGTCGATTGATTCTTTGTACTTAGTGATGTACTTGTTGATTATCTTGTCTACTGTATCGATCCTTCCTGTTGATACGGCAAGTAACGAATCTCTGAATTCGATTTCTTTATTCAATGAATCTGATTTCCATTTTTCAGATTCGTAGATACTGTCAACGTTCGTTTTTTTATCGACTCCAAGCACATCGTTACACCCTCCATAACGAAACAATAAAAACGAAACAAGGATAGCCGTGACGATTAACACGACATCTTTGAAAAAACTTCTATGCGATCCTTCTGGCATCTAGTTATTATGCTCGTTTTTTTCTTTGTTGGCAGCAACAATAGCTTTTAGTTTGTTCGAGCCAATTGACATTACAGTTCTGATTGCTGATTGCGCTTGCCATCCAACCAGTGCAGCGGTAGCATTGTTAAGCGGGAAATGTTCTGCGACCCACTGGTTATCTTTTAGCAGGATCAAAAGAAATGGAATTCCAATTACCGTAGACAGAATGGAATAAACATGCTTCTTGGTGTAAGCAATGATATTGAATCCCGTAGAAGTACTAACCTCTGCGAGTTTCATGAACATGTGAACAACCATCCCGGCAAAAGCAATAATTAAATGCATGGGGTCTATTCCGAATAGTAGCTCCATATGAATTATTTTTTGTCGTTATCAGACTGATTATTTTTTGACTTATGAAATATTTTCCTGATAGCTGCGATTCCACCTTCATAATTCTTAGCTATAATCAGTATCAATGATGCAATGCTGATCAATTTAAATAACGTCTCCAAAAGGACGTTTACATCCTTCGCTACATCTATCATACTTCCAATATTAGTACCTAAAACCCAACATCCTACACTAAGTATCCATAAGGATATATACATTAAAGGGTGCGATCCAGAATGATCGGGTGGTGTTATGTCGTGCATAAGTTCCTGTGCCATTTGTTAAAAAAACTTAATTTATTTAAGCGAAATAAAAGTACTTGTTTTTAGTTAAAAAAGTTATGTATATATCAAAATTGTATAAATAATTTATTAACACTTCTAATTTGATTACATAGAAATTGCATATCGATCAGTGACATATGTCTGCATCAACAATCGCTCATCAGCGGTAGATACACTTGATTGAATAATAACTTCGCATGCTGATATGTTGGCAAATGCCACTGCTCCAGTGGCAAACGATCCAAGTACAAATCCTCCCATTGCGGTGTTTCCTGCGTCACCAGTTGATTGTGCGTTATTGTTTATTTGTAGTACCGACGAGACTCCATTAAATATACATGTCACGAGAGCAAATGTATTTAATACCAATCCTGTTGTGCTTGCTCCAAAATTACCTGAATACTGAACGATCTCAGGTGTGCTGCCATTCTGAAATAATCGCCCTGAATTATCTATTGTTCCATCAAATAAACTATCTCCTCCAGTCCACGTAATATGTTTGCCTATTAAGAATATTGATACGGGTTGTGTCAAAGAAAAATTGGTAGTCCGCATTGTATTTGCAATTCCATCAAAAAGTATAGCAGCAAATCCATTCAATTGATTTGCTACAACAGTTGGTTTTGCAGCGGCATCGGATTGGTCTAAATTTCTGCCATTCCCAGATTGATCTGCCCATGAAGAAACAAGCCCACCAGAAGATGTCACACCAGTGTCGGACTTTACCCAAAAGGCAAGATTCGTTAAATCCGCAGGAGTCCATTGCGCGGGAGCACTTTGTGTGCCACAAAATAATATTCTTCTATTTACTACTGAATTTGGCATACTAACATTATATTAATCACATAAAACACCAAACGAAAATATTAACGCACTTGTGGAGGAATATGTAGGTGTTGATCCTGTAGGTGTTGCCACAGAAAACCATAAAGAGGCGGTGCCTGTCGCTGAATTAATAGGGATGCCAAGTCCTGTCATAGTTGCAATTGAAACCCCGCCAATATTTACATAATCATCAGCGGTAACAGATATTCTCGCAAGGAACATGGCTTTATCCGTAGTTTGAATTGCATATGCTGCATTATCTATTTTACCAGTTGTTGAGGGTTGAGATGAAAATACATCTACTATTAATGCAGCGCTTTGAGGAGTTGAACTTGAGTCAATAATCTTAATTGTTTGGAGTATCCCCGTTTCTCCGGCTGAGGACATAATATCGGCAATTTCATTGACACCTCCAACGTTTTCTAATGCAGAATATAAACCTGCTGAAATAGCAGGTGTTACATTAACCGTTTTTGTTAATCCTCCGGTGTTGCCAGATTTTGTATTTACATTCGACATCGTATTTTGTTCGTTAGTTCATCTCAAATCTCACAGTATTTTCTTTTGAGCACCACGCATAGATAGATTCCCCTGCATGCAATTTAATTTCGTGTACCGTATCTGGATGTTCATTATCGCAGCCACAAACCGGGTCATTGTCATTGTATGTTTTTGTGGCGGACTTTACCGATAATACAACTTTTGTTTCTTCTCCCAATATCTCATCAATTGATTTAAATATAGGGTGCCAAAAATTAATCGTTACGGTTTCGTCTTTTTTAGCAGTATATACAACTGCTTCCTCATTGGTAGTTAGATATTGTTTCATGCCGCGATTAAAAATGGTTCAATTATAGAAAAAACACAGGGAGATATTAAATCATATCCCACATTCGTGAGGTGTAGTTCATCGACATTATAGTATGTACTATTGGTTATACCCGCAGCACTGTTCAAATTTGTAAGTGCGCCAACATCAGCAACGGCATCCCAACTTGTATTGCCATTCGCCAACACGAGAGCATTTGCTGCTTGTTGCCTTGTAATTGTGTCAGCCGGATCAGTAGTTAATTTCCCTGCCGGACACGTACACATTACTACAATAAGTCCACTCGCTCTTGCCTGTGTAGCGTAAGCAACATAATTATCATACATCTGTTGAGCAGATAAGCCATCTCTTGCTTCATTTGTAATCTCCATCATAACTAGAACATCTCCGGGTCGGCAATATGGAGCAATCTTAGTAGGGAATGCCGCAGTCAGTAATGCTGTTCTCTGGCTTCCAAGAGCATAATTTTGCATTGGGATTTTAGCACTTAATGCTATAACAGATGGGTACATAGTAGTAACCCATCGCATGCCATGCTGAAGTGCATTAGCACCGTTAGCAGTTAAGCTATTTCCATCAAATATTAATTGACGTTTTGGTTTACATCTACTACAGCGCATAATTGTTATATTGGAATTGGCATAGTAAAAAATATCATTTTAGTTCCAGAACCAGTCCACCCACCAGTTGTATTCAATACCTTACTGCAAGTAATGACATTACTTCCTACTGCGGTCACTGCTTTGCCGGGGGCTGCTTGTACTGTTCCATTATCTAGGACAATAGCCGTTATCTGAACACGATATAGTGCTGTATTTGGGGCAGTTAATGTTAGAGTAGTTGCATTTGATGTTCCTGCTATCCCGTCTACATTTATTTGATCAATGTTTCCATTTAATGTATGAACTGTGCTTACGCTAGTTGGATCGGCAGAATATCCAGTCCATGTAGTACTCCATGTGCCTGTTAAGTATGGGATTGATTGATTGGTCTGATAAAATAAACATCTCCAATTTCCACTTCCCTCTGAAACAAACAATGCGCAATCTCCGGCAGCAGTTGTAATGCTTACAGCACCGGGTAATATTAGCGATGTTACATCGTATGTGATTGTAAGAGCACCATCAAAAGTTAATAGCCTCATGGTTCCGGCTTGCACTGTGCCAAATCCAGTAATAGTTGTAGTTCCAGTGATATGAACAAAATTTCCTGTTGCAGCACCAATATTTGTCGTACTGGCACTCGCAATATTCGCTCCCTTCGCCTCATTAACGGCTCCGGTCATGCTTCCGCCTGTCGTTGGTAAAAAACTACCTATTAATAGTGGTTTCATGGCTTACGATTGAACGTCAATTGTCATGCTTCCTGCGGTTACAGTATAAGCAATTGATGAAAGTGTTTTCCCCATCGATGTAGGAGTAAAACAATATGCAACATTTGGAAGCCTTGCAACGCCAAGTATTGTACCTGCAAAATCTGAACTTGTCGTAAAAGTCACAGCAGTTTTTCCGGCTACAACGGGTGATGCAGCCGAATCGGTAACAAGAGTTGCCGTTGGAGTTTCTGTTCCTGTTGGAAATGTAACTGAAGCAGTGGGCATATTCTGCTTCATTGCATCTATGGCAGTAATTGCGGCAGCAACGGTTGCATATCCTGCCTGTGCATAAACAAATTGAAAAGACTGAGTGCTATCTGCAATTATCATACGACCGTCTGCATCTCCAGTAAGAGTCATTGTACTCTTATCAAAGAGCAATGTATAGCCTCCACTTTCAGTGAGTTTTACAAACTGTAAATCATCTGTAAATGTAAACGTTGCTCCACTTCCAGATACACCGTATTCATTTAGATTTGGATTAGATATTACTACTATTGACATGTCGTTTTATATAAACTCCGATTGACTATGAAAATCGACTTAATTCAATAACTGACTTAATTCAATTTTCCCCTTATCTTGTTTTTTCCCTTTTTCATCTACCACGTATAAATGAAATAGTAGATTTTCTGCCTTGTCATCCGAAGTCCAAATCATCACCTGAACTTTAGATGCACTCGCACTATTTTTTTGTGCGATATTAATAATCAGTTTAGCGATATTCTGCTCCAGTACTTTTTCTTTATCGGATGGTAACAACGATAGTGCAGTACGCTCTGCAAAACTGAATATGCTTGTGTCTCCATTGTAAATATCGTTAAACTGAATCTGTCTTACTTTTTTGTAATTATTCAAAAGTGCATAACGAGGAGTTGCGTAGCTATCATCGTCAGTAGTAATGATTAATTGCGTTTGTTTCGGTTGCACTGACAGTTGAGTTGCAAACTGTCGGATAGCATTCGATAATAGTTTTTTAGTGATTGATTCTTTCATTTTTATTTGGGTGTTTTAGTTGAACTTCAGCATCCCAAAAATACTTCTTTTAAGTGGTAGTTACAGGCGTAGTGATCTCTTCAAACGTCAATGTTTCATCTACTGGTATTTGTTTTACTGATAATCCTACCGCTTCAATATCAACAGCGCCAACGGTGGTTAATGTGGACTGTTTTTTGTTGTCGATTATAGATTTCAACAGTGATATGTTGAAAACATTTCCAGTTAATTTAAGCGGACTAAACTCTGATCTCAACACTAATCTGCTCGTTTGACCACTTTTTAGTAGTTGGCGTTGATTGGAAGTAATCGTGATGATCTGATTTCCGTTGATCAGGATATCAAAATTGTATCCAGTGATAGTCACATCAACGGGCAACTTACTTACAATGTCAACATACACTTCTACTTGAGCAGGTCTGAATAGATTGAATTTTAGATAATGCCCTTGTACCTCCCATTCAAACTTGTCAGAGAATGAATAGTTTCTCCACAATAGGTATCCACCTACAGCAGCACCAAGTATAAGTACCGGAATCCATAATTTTTTCATGTGAAAAGACTATGCTTTCTTAGGTCTAAGCACAAAATATGCGATACCACCAAGAACCGCAGCGCCCAATACGATCCCACCAATAGCCATTGGAGACATTCCGCCAGAACTACGTCCAGTTGATCCATTGTCAGTTGGTTGATTCATTTGTGCTGCAATTGACGCATTCAGAGCAGCCTGTGATTGAAGACTTTGATTCTTCGCATCCTGCTTATCCTTAAGACCTTGGAGGAAGTCGCCAAACAGCCCTTTTATTTTTCCGTCAGCAGCATAATAACCATCACTTTTGCCTTCTGCACCATAGTATCCATCCGCATTGTGATTTACTACTTCTTTTCCCTTGCCTTTACTTTTTGCACCACCACACATCCCAAAATATATTTCAGCAGGAGTGCATGGCTTTCCTTGTCTATTTAGTGGCTGTCCTTCGGCATTTCTGTATTCTGTGTACTTTGGTTTCATGTTAATTGTTTTTTTATGCGTGATTACTTAATTATATTATTTCTTTTTCATTAATTTTCTTACGATAACTACTCCTCCAACAATCAGAATTGCGATACCTCCAATAATCAAAATGTTCCTCTTGGTTGTTGGTGAGATTGTTCGTGAAGATGATCGACCGTCCGATTCGCCTGAACCGCCCTCACCTTGTTGAATAGGGTCTCCTTGCTTAGGCGGATTCACTAGAGTACCGCCTTGACCTGTCCAATTAGGAAGTTGCGCAGGTGGGGGCGGAGCAAAATTAGGATCGTCAGGTTTAATTATGCCCTTCTCAACTTTGTAATTGTATAATTCCAAGTCAATTTTTGCAAACAATTTAGCTTCTGCGTCATGTGCAGATCGTTGTTCATTTCGAGCCTTTTCAATTCTACTTTTTTTCTCCCTAGCTTTATTTGCACTTAATCCTGAATAAGTGGCAGGGTTCGACAATTCACGTTCAGAACTTCTAATGGCTTCCAAATAACGATTAATAGCAGCACGGATACCAACCAATTGAGTTTCGTATTTCTTTATTCTGGCGCGAATCTCAATCCATTCAGGACTATCTGCTCCTCCGCGAGGGCACCCAATAGAGTACCTTTGTCTACACTGTTCTGGTGTCGGAGTAGTACCGTCCACATAGTAATACCCGTCTGCGCCCATGAATACAGGCTCACGATACACATTTGTTTTCCAAATCCTTCCGTCTAGTGGATTTTCAATCTTAAATAAGTAATTCGGTATTTTATCCATTTTGTATGTTATTATGCAATTGATTTTGAAACCATAAGTGAAAGTTGATCTCTGAATACAATTGCGGTCGCAAATAACCCAATCAATATTATGCCTATGATTATTTTTCCTTTATTGTTATCTATGCCTTTTGCCAATTCGTCTATAAATGATTCAATCTTGGTTCCGCTTTGACGTATTAGGCTATTTGCACTGCTCTTCCTGCTATCAATAGCAATCCTAACCAACTCATCTTTGTTTGTCTTTCCATTAGCCACTGCAACATTGATAGGTTCTGCAAAACGCTTGAACCATCCCGCTCCGTTCCATGAAGCATACGCAAAATGGAATACGAGCCTTGGATCAGAATCAACTATTTGTCTTGCCTTCTCCGATAAGTAGTTAGCGCTATTCTTGATGTATACTGGATACATCATCTGTGACGCGAGTTCTTTTAATTGGGCATTAAGACCGCCTCCCAAGTAAAGCCATTTCCACTTATTTTTTGCATCCGCTCCGTCAATCAATGACCAGAATTTTTTACCTGATGCGCTTGTATTGATTGACCCTCCATTTAGTCGATCAATACCAAACATAGTTTCCCCAGAAGATGAATATCGCTGATCTTTTACGCGACCATCCTTTAACATATTGGGATGGTAGTATCCTCCCTCAAGTTTCGTGATAACCGTATCGGCTATTTTAGTAAATTCTTTTTCCGCTATCATTCTTCTTTACATTTTGCCGGAACAGCAAGGAATAGAAAACACCTAACTATTCCTGCTTGTTCCGCTTTTCCCCGCTGAAGGGATTCTTACTTTTCATTTTTAATTACTACAAAATATTTTGGCGCTTTCGCTGAATCAATTTTCCCGTCAGATGTTAGTGGAACTTTTGTTATTGTCACACTGTTACTCACGTTACCTCCGATAGTTTCTGCATATCCGTTACTAACTCCAATGACAAGATCGGTGTGTGATTTATATGCACCAGTTGTATCATAATTCACTCCGTTTTGTCTTGCAAATCCAACCAAATCTCCAACTTCAACTTTTACCTCGTTCGGTTTGTAACCTTTGAACGGTTTATCATTGTTCTGCTTCTTGTTCTTAATCGAATCAACGATGTAAGTTGAGTGTGAAGCAGAATATTTGAAATCAGTTCCCGCTCCCGCTTGTCTCATTAAGAATGAAATGAACGCAGCGCTCCATGCTTCATTAATCATTTGCTTATCCGTCCAATTGTCAACATCCGCCCCTTCTTTCCAGTAGGCAGTTAGTCTTTCCATTGTTCTAGGATCACCTTCTTTAATAGTACCATTACCCCAATGTTCGTATTCCGACCTTGCGAGAGATGATAATTTATTTGCAAATGCACCCATTCTTGATAACCTTCCAGACTTGTTTAACTTATAGACAATAATTATTACAGCCGTTAATCCGATGGCAATACCTGAGTAAACTAATATTTTAGTATTCGTTTTCATTGGATTGCTAGAAGAATAACTTACTTGCGTTTGCGTTTAGCTGATTTTTTCTTAGCAGCGGTTGCATTTCCACCTCTGCGCCCCAACTGGGCAGCACACATGCTGATTTTTGTTTTCTTAGCCATTTTATTTTTGTTAATTGATTACAATCGTTCTAGTTTTTTTGATAGTCGCTCTGTTCTTGTGTCGTCTCCATCAACATCGCCCAATATTCTTCTTAGATTTTTGATTTCTAATTTTACTTTGGTTGAATCAAGAATACTCTTGTAGGCGTAAAAACCAAGAGCAGCAAGTCCAATGCCTATAACGACATAGGTTGGAATACCTAATTTCTTAAGTATTTCTTGTTGAAGATTAAGAGGAGGTTGTCCCGCCATTACTTCTTAAATTTTTGAACAGCATATTTACCAACACCCCCGATAGCGCCACCTAGTAATGCTCCCGCGATTACAGACTTGATCAGATTGGAATTAGTCTTTTTTGAGTATATGAATCCAATTACAGCACCTAATGGGACTGCGATATACCATGTACTCTTGAATGCGTTAATTACGATTTGTTTTCCGGTGGGCTGCGCCACTCTGCCTGTTGTATCTGCCATGTTATGTTGTTTTTACCTGTACGATTACGTTTTGAATATTACTTTTTGCTAAATATTTTTGCACATGTGCTTTAGCGCGATCATCATCAACTACTATTACTAAAGAGATTAATCCATTTGCATCTTCGATTACCTGTGGCTCCACATTCATGTTAGTATTAGATAGTGCGCCTACAATATCTGCTCCCTTTGTCTCCGCTTGTTTAATTGCTTCTTTTTTCTGTCTTCTTTTTTCAAGCCACATCGATACAAAAGGTTGCGCTTCGTAACCAACAGCGAATCCTATTCCTGCAATCACAACAGCACCAATTACCTTTTTTAGTCTTGCGTCCATTAGATGTTAACTCCTCTTTGTTTTAATGCTGAAATTAATAACGCTGAAAACGTTGATGTTGTGGAAGGCTTTCTTGTATCCAACTGCTCTTTAATAAGTGTCGCAAGTGAGTATTCCGTCTCTCCAGTTCCGAGACCGCAATCATCCACTGTTCGTACTCCAAACGCTTTTACCAATTCTGTCCAGTCCAATTGGTTTTTAACTACTCGAAGTACTTCAACATACACATCCGCTTCCGACATTGGCGTTTCGCATCCATCCAGTTTATTGAATATGAATCCCGCAGAACTTTCGTAAACTGATGGAGGGTAAGTTAATCGCATACCCTTATTGATCAGTTGTTGCTGCTCTCTCTTCACGTCATTCAATACGTCATTTTCATCTGCCTTATCGATATTTTTGATAATCATCTTATATCCCTTGTACCCTAAGAATCCAACACCCGCCAAAGTTCCGAGCACGATAATGCCCTTCACGATAGGATGTAGTTTCTTAAACTCTCCCCAAACTTCTGATACGACTGTTGCTCCTGTGCTCATGATTAATATGGTTTATCGGAAAGTTCTACTTTCCTGAAAAAGAACATTCCTGAAAATAATTTTGATGCTCCAGATACATTATACCCTGCTGCATTTGCTTTTACTTTAGCGAATCCATTTCCGGCATCTGATTGAAGAACTCCTATTGATTGATCCAGTAATGTTGATTTCTTGATTCGACCAACGATATACGCAGCACTAGTCGAAGGATAAGAATATACAACAACAGTATCTCCCTTGATGTAAACCTTATTGCTTACTGGTGTTGGTGGGAATGGAGGTGTCGGAGCCTGATATCCGGCTGAATTACCAACGATAATATCGAATTGCGCTTTTGTAATTGACAATCCATACCCTTTTTTCTGCAATGCAGCAGATGTTTGTGATCCAAACTTTCCGTCATCACCAATTCCTAGTACGCTTTGCATCTTAGCGATATTGTCTCCTTGCATGCCTTTTTTCAAAGGGAAACTTTCTGGAATCCATGATGACGCAGGAGCGTAACTGGTTCCTGCCCCCGATCCGCTTCCAGTGTCAGTATCCTTGTCTACGTCTGGATCGGTGTCTTTACCTGAATCCTTGCTTGGGAAAAAGTGTTTGTACAGAAAATATCCGCCAACGGATAATCCGATCAAGGACAACGATACCAGAACTACTTTTACCTTATTGACTTTACCTTCTGCCATAACCTATTTTTTGAACTAGTTTGTAATTAAATCCACCTTGCTTCTAAGCGGCAAATGCGTTTTTAGCATGCTTCTTACCGTCAGTCTTCGCTGTTCTTCAAAACTTACCCAAAACTTTGACATTTGGTGTTTGATTTCTGCTTCACCGATCCCCACCTGACTTGCGTCATGAAACTTAGAATCTCCACAGACTGCCACGGCTGAACTGTCCGCAGTTTTTGGTTTGTAATTCGCTAAATTTATCGCTGCATTCAAATCACGATCCATTTTGTTGTCACACTTTTCACAATCGAATTCCCGTTTCTTCAACGGCATTTCTTGTTTGTGACCGCAACATGAACACGTTTTTGAACTCGCGAAAAATCTGTCAGCAACAACTAATTCCGAACCATACCATTCGCATTTGTACGTCAACTGTCGTCGGAATTCAGAAAAACTTCCGTTGGCAATTGCACCTGCGAGGTTATGATTTTTCATCATGCCACTGACATTCAAATCCTCAATCACGATCCTGCTGTGGTTTTTGGCAAGATCAGATGTGAGTTGGTGTAACGAATGTTTTCGGATACACCCGATTTTGTAATGAACTTTTTGTATTTGTAATTTCGTCTTCTGAAAATTATTACTGATCAATCGTTTTTGATCAACAGATAATTTTTCGTCTTTTGTTCGCGCCTTGAACGCTTCGTATTGACGTGATGATTTTCGCTGAAGACGCGCCAACTTTTTTCTTGACTCAATGTATCTTCTTTGTGTCGGATAATCTTTTCCAGTGGATAATTTCGCTAACGTTTTTATTCCTAAATCAACGCCAACTTTCTCGTGCTCTTTTTTGTAGTTGGCTTTTGTTCTCTCGATTCTGTAAGCGATAAACCATTTGCCACAGTACTTAGTGATAGCAACACTTTTAGCAGCAAGAACTGGTAATTTTTCAAACGATTTTACCGATCCGATTTTAGGAAGTTTAATCTTATTCCCATGAACTCGAATCACCTGCGGACTCTCCAAGTAGAATCCATCAGATGCATTTTTCTTTTTGAAATTCGGGAACATAAAATGCATGGTTAATGGAATATATCTTCCAATCCATTCTGATTTCAGAATATATTTTTTACCCATCTTTTGCAGTATTCTTTTCTTGAACACTTTTTCAAGAGGAAGTTTTTTGCCTTTAGTTTCATTTTTATATTTCCAGAACCTTTTCAATCCAGACTCAAGATCACGAAACGCTTGCTGCGGAGTGAATTTAGAAACTTCACAAACCCAGTGGTTATCTTTTTTATAAGTAGCGACCCAAAGTTTATGGAGATCAATAGCTGTCGGATAAATTTTGTAGTCAGATAATAAATCCACCATCGAAAGCGCCCAGTTGTAAGCAAGTCGTCCTGTTCCTGCATGTTTTTCACACGCGGTTCGTTGCTTATCGTTTAGGTTCAATTCTGTTCGGAAAGATTTCATTTACTTATAAAAAAATGTGAATTAAAGAACGTATATTAATTATTTTTTATCATCATCGATGATTTTACTAACCGGATATCCAATCACAGCACTTCCAACGATTGAACCTAACAGCCAGTACCCAACATAGCCCCAAAAGCCTTTGCCTTGTTTGTGTGCGAGAGCAAGTCCCGCTAAAGAACCCGCTAGGGCGCTAACCTGAATAACTTTCATTTGTTTGTCGCTAATCGAAGAGAGTGATATTTTCATGACGCTAATTTTTCATTGTATGAGTAATAATCAAGTTGCTTATCAAGAATCGGTTTGTAGTATTCTCCGATGTTATTCACATGAGTTGAAATATATTCCTGAGCAGGGTTGAACATTTCTTTGTATCCAAAAGCCCTTGCAGTCAAAACCATTTGTACTCGCATTCCATCTGCAATACGATATTGTATCGTATTATTACCGTCCAAAGGAATCATCAACGGCACTTTATACGTCATTGGTTGTGCTGCATTCGGATTCAAAACGGGAACGACCTGTTGAACAAATTGAGTCCCGAATAAATCTTGAAACTTAGTAACTGTAAAAGGTTGAACCGATTGAACAGCGTTAGTTGCAAGTACCGCACATGACTCTATGTAATATGTATTCCATAATCCATACAATCCTCCAGTGAACTGATTGTAATTCATATTCACAAGTTCAACGCTAATTCCTGAAACACCGCCAGTACTTGTTGCTACTGTGAATAATTGATCAGAAATCCCATCAGCTTTGATTTTTGACGCAACTATTGGGGATTGATTACTTGTATATGAATATGACTCCGCAAATCCTAGCGGTGTGTAAGTCATTGTCGGAGCGCCAACTGAAGCTAAATCAGCAACGAGCGTGTCTTTGGTACTAACTCCGGTGTACGGGTATATTGTTCCGTCAGTAGCTACAAATTTCGGATTGGTCAATGGAAAAAGTCCTGCTGAAATCTGATCCGTATAAGTATTCACAACGACAGTAGTAGAAAAGTTCGCTGTATCAAAAAGCGTTATAGTCTGAGTCGCACCAGAATCGTTGGTGATGATCAGACATAAATCGTCTTTAATGATATGTGGGAACTGTTCGCTCACTTTATGCTACAAGTCTAAATTTCATCGATTCGAAATTATTGATCAGGTCTGTAATCTTCTGATCCCTAACTCTGTTTTGTTGCGTGTCCGCGTTCTTGAATACTTTGATGAATGCGTTCTGTGCTGCAATCTTGCTATATCCTAATGCAAGGAAAATAAGAATTGCATTAAAGTCTGCCTCTTCTTCATCTTCTGGTTTGTTGTTCAGATAGAAGTGCGAATACTCATGAAGGAGTATCGCCAATCTCATCGGAACAGTGTACTGTAGAATATACTTTTTAGAAACCTGAATAACTCCGGTCTCCGCGTTTGTACGCATGGGAGTCGAGACCTCTTTACCAAAATTTCTGTTTGGAACCATCCTTGGTTCCACTTTCCCAGTTTGAGGATTTTGAATTAATTCAGGAACAATTTTACCTTGATGATCACGTACCAGTTTAGGTACCATCTTGCGCATATCATAAAGATTATTATGATACTCGATGGTCAGTTTATCATCTGGACTTCTGTAAACAGAAAACGGGTTCTTTGCGTACCCTGCACTAAGAACACTAAGGTCTTCTGAAAACTCCTGAGCAAACTTGATGAAATCTTTTGTAAGTCCGTTGTTGATGTTATTCGGCAACAGGTACACACGCAAAGGAACTTCCTCTACGTCAAAGCCAAAAGACTTATCCTGTCCCTCTTTTAGATTTCCGTTCTTCGCATTGAAAACCTGAATTTCCCCATACTCAGGGCTTTGTGGTAGCTTGATGTAAAAAACATCTTTTTTATTTACTACTTGGTATCTGTCTTCGTAAAATGTTGCAGGTTTGTTTTTGTTTGCAACACGAATGACAATTTTTTCAGGCTTTCCAGTTAGAACGGTTATCTTAAGGCACGTTGGTTTTCGATTAAATTTCCAATCAACGTTCATCGGTGTGTTTTTGTTATGCTTATGCTGACTTACTTTTTTTGTACTTGTTGTAAAGAATCACTCCTGTTGTTACGACAGCAATACCGCCAATCACTACTACCCACCCATTCATTCCCATGATCTTGAATGGCTTCGATTCCGCTTTACCTCTGTTATCAAGGCTATTCGGTTCGCCAGTTCCAGTGTTGTCAATATTCCCCTGAACAATTTCAGCGATGTTCATTCCTTCTTTATACCAAGATGAATTTTTCGCTTTCATCACTTCATCACTAAGCCACTGTTTAAATGGTTTTCCTTTCGAATTTTTTTTCCACAGTTGATTAGCAGAAGCGAATTGATCTTGGTACTTCTGCAAGTCCTGTTCAAGCGCTGCGTAAGTTGAAGGATTACTCATGTTTATTTGTTGGTGTTTATTTGTCAGATATTTTTCTGTATGCGTATTCAATGATTGCTCCTGAGATTGCTCCTAGAGCGGTAAAGATCAATTTATTCTTACCAGAAAAAATGGCGTATCCAAGTCCGGCAACACCACCTGCAAGAGCGATCTTAGATGTGAAGTCTAACTTTTTAAAGTTGTGACCCAACACATTCTTTTCGCCAACAGCATCGATGTTATCTATCTTGGACTGATCCATTAAACTTTCTTAGCAGTTTCTTTTGACTTGTTGTACCACATAAATCCGCCAATTGCAGCAGCAATTACAAGAAGTCCAATGATGTGTGATTTTTTCATGTTGATTTATTTTTGAGGTAAAATTGATTTGATCTTTTCGGTGATTTGTTTGCCTTTACTGAATCCGAGAACTCCACCACCTGCTACGCATAAAAATGATACAATCTCAACCTGCTTATTGCTCATACCATTTTTACTCATGGTGATTACTTTCAAAACTCCGAGTCCTAATCCGAGTCCTACTAATAATCCAATAGCACGTTCTCTCCACTCTTCATTCATGGCTATGCTCTTTTGGAATCAGGTGCTTCAGTGGCATGTATGCCAGTAGAAGTAGTTGTCTTAGATGAACTGTCGTCAGATTTTTTTTCTGAACTGTCATCTTTTGGCGCGATTACTTTGGTGTATAAAAAATAACCTCCAATTAATAACGCAACAACTCCAAGACCGATCAATACTTTTTTCTTATCCATTTTATTTTTTGTTTTCTAGTTGTTGTAGTACCCGTCCATTGTAGTAAATGGAACATACCCAGAATTACTTCCTGCTACTGCATAGTATCCATCGGCTCCCATTTGTGTTGGTGAACTGGTATTTGGTGCTGTAGAACCAGAAGTAAGTGGTACATTCATAATAGCTCCACCTGATCCACTTCCACTTGTTCCTCCACCAGTTGCCGTGCTTCCAGATGTAACCGTTTCGCCTACTGGTTTTGAGCCACTACCTCCTGTCAATGTCACGTTGACATTTGTTGGTGCAGGTGTAGGTACATATTGAGGTACTGTGATAATAGGAGCCGATACCATTCCTGATCCGTACCCTCCGCCACCACCTCCACTTTCTTCAGAGCGACCAGATGCCCCTGCTTTCTTTGGCTTAAGTATCCAGTACAGGAGTGCTATTACACCCGCTCCGATTGCTACTTGTTTTCCAGTGATATTCATGTGTTAATATTTTTTAAACAGTTGTAGGTCTGGTTTTTTTGTAGATCACCACCCCTAATGTTATAGCAGCAGCGCTACCTAATACAACCCATAACCATGTATTTCCTGTTGCCGAAGGTTGCTGTCTGTTTTTAGCTTCAAGAATTTGTTGAGCAAGTTTCAATCTTTCAATTTCTGCTTGCGTCTTATTGTTTTGATTCTGTTGAGCACCACCGATAATAGAACCTAACGCCCCTGCAATTGCCCCTACCGCTCCACCTGATGCACCGCTCAACAATCCTGCTCTTGGGGCTTGCTGCCCTTGTTGAGACATGTATTGTTGAATTTGTTGCGGAGTATATCCACCTGCGTTGTGATGTTGCTGACTCTTTTGACTCTTTCCAAAATAGCTCTCAAATTGTCCTTGCGGACATCCAGTAGCTTGATGAAATGCATCACCACGATTCAATCCAACAAGTAGTGTAGAAATAGCTGTTCGGAATGAATCACTTTTCTTGAGTGCATCCGCCATTACTTCCGAAATCTTTTTATCGGATGCTTTTGGATCGGTAGGAAAACCTGCTTCGTTCAATGCAGCCACTAGGTGCCCACGGTGGTACACCATAAGTTGACCGACTTCATCCAGAATTAATTTCTGAACTTTATCGACTTCTCCTGACTGTTGTAATTTCGCTATATTACCTGCGAAATCATGCTGGACGTATTTCAAGTGTATAATTTTTAAGTTGTCGTGCAATATTGCACGTAATTGCTACTTAAGTTAACTACTTCTTTTTTCAACGTCAGGCTGTCCTGCATTACTACAGGAGAACTCCCAACTCCAAAAGCGTGACTTTCCTTGTTCTTCAAGGTAGTGCCATAACTGGCAAGGTTTTTCGCTGCATTTACATCACGATCTATGATTAGTCCGCAATGGGCACAGTTAAATATTCTATCGCTTAATTTTAATGTTTCTTTCTTCGATCCACAGCACGAACAAATTTTGGAAGATGCATAAAATCTATCTGCCATAATAACTTCCTTCCCTTGCCAGTTCGCCTTGTACTTTATTTGTCTTAAGAACTGTCCAAAAGAAACATCTCCTACTACTCTGGATAGCTTTCTGTTCTTTAACATACCAGAAACATTCAAGTCCTCCATGACAATAACAGAAGCAGAATCAACAATTGATGTTGTAGCGTAATGAATTGCGTTTTTTCTAATGCACGATATTTTATAGTGCGTATTCGCGACAATAATTCGCTGCTTATACTTATTGTTACTTCCATTTACTTTACGAGAAAATCTCCTTTGTCTTTGCTTTAATCTCTTAAGGTTATTACGCAGCGCTTTAGGATTTTCAAAAGAAAGTCCATTACTGCATGTTGCCATTATTTTAACCCCCAAGTCCACTCCTACGATAGTTTGGTTTTCACATATAGTAGTAGCTTCATTGGGGATGTCAATATTTATTACGGCAAACCATTTATCTGCCACTCGCTTAACACATACGTTATTTACTTTCCCATCAAAACGAAGGTTTTCAGCACATTTCACATATCCAAGTCGCGGAATCCATATCCTAAAATCAATTAATTTAAAGTCTGCTTTCTTCTCAACTGAAATGAAAGAGTCCTTGCATCCTTTTCTTTTGAACTTAGGACGATCAGCGTTCTTCTTAAAGAAATTCTTAAACGCACTCTCTACATTATGAATAGCATATTGAGAGCAGGTTTTACCAGTTTCTTGCATCCATGGAAAATCTACCCTCTTGATTGAGTTTAGTTCCTTGATTAGTGAGTATGCTGATGTCTTTTCACCGGACTTATATTTTTCATTCCAATTATTCAAAGCCCAGTTATACGCGAATCGAGCAACACCACAAGATTTTTTGAAGAAAATCTCCTGTGATGTACTTGGATAAAGGCGTATTTCGTGTGCTTTGTGCATTGTCTCTTAGTTGCTTTTGATAGAAAAAGATTTTATGCTTTATTGTATTTTTTATACAGGTAGTAAAACGTAAGAACAGAAGCAGATATAATAAGCACTGTGCTATTGTCGTGGATGAACTTTGCAAAAGGGCTATCAGCAAATGATCGGCTGACAGATGATGCACTTTCAGATTTACTCGAAGTTTCAGAACTGCCATCTTTGGATTTACCTTTGCTACATGGGCAATCCGTACATCCTTTTGATTTACAATTTGAATTCTGAGGCTCTTCTGTTTTAGGCTCATCAGTCTTTGGTTCGTCAAGTACTTTTGTTTCAGATTCTTTTAATGCCTTTAATTCCTCATAGGCGGGTAGTCCACCTTTTTCTACAAGCCATTTAAGCGCATTTGCTACTTGCAAAGCGCTTGCCTTATTGGGGTCTAATGGCTGATAACCGTTTCTTTTGATAAACCCGTTTAGTTTATCGGCAGGAACGGTTTTAGCTATATCTAAATAGAAGTCCATTGCGATTTCTTGGTTTAAGAAAAAAGGCGGACGGCATAGAGCCTACCGCCTTTTTTCGTATTTGACCACTAAGGTTTACTACATTCCTCCAAGAGGAATCATCGGTGTGTTCACCCCCGGTGCAGAAGGAGCCAGATAAGGCACTCCCTGAATACGTGGGTTCCCCATCATGACGTTCACTGGACGACCACCAAGACCTGCTGATACGTTATATATCTTGTTCGGGAAGAACTGGAATGTAACGGTTGCAGAACCAAGAAGTGTGAAAGTGATTTTAGTGTTACCATCGATAGTAAAGCTATAATCAAGAACCGAAGTACCAGACTGATTCTGGAATGGGTTCAGGATTGGAGCACGACCATAGTTAGTAGAAGCACCAAATTCGTTGAACGTTGTGAAACTCAATGATTGAGTAACCTGTGCGTTTGTAGTAGAAGTCTGGTATACTTGTGCTGCGCGCCAAGGTTTTTCACGAACCTGACCAAGGAACTGTCCATAAGTCAAGTTACCGTTTTGCATGGTGATTGTTACCGCTGCTCCGTTACCGAAGTTGTTAGCAGTAGGCAACAGGTTGATGTTCGAATCGAACAACGTAGCTGTTACGTTAGAAGTAGTCGAGTTAGCTACCTGAATGATATATGGCTGTGACTGGTCAGCACCCATTGACATCATCTGACTCTGTGCGTCAGCTTGGTAGTAGCCGTCTCCCTGATAGAAACTGTCGTTATTGTTGCCGTAGGCGTTGAAATAACGGTTTCCGTCAGCGTTGTAAGAACGGTTGTTCATCGACTCGTTCTCGCGGTTTTGGAAATAATTGTTGTACATAAGTTGATTCTCCTTTTTTTGAGTTTAGTTGCTCTCAGCTTATGCCCAGATTTTCAAGCTTTTCTTTTCGATAGCCTTGATCGCGTAAAGAGCCACTAAAAGTGGGATTGCTGCGAGAGCCAAATTTTTAACTGTATTCATTTTGTTCCTTTTTTTGTGATTACACAATCAGTAATTGGTTTGTCCTATTGTTAGTGGCACAAACCACTGACGTTGACGAATACAAATTTGAGTGGTTCTTTCGTCATATAAAAATGTGGTAGTCAGCGTGTTATATTCTTTTTTATTTCTGATTTATATACAAAAACATTACTTTTCATTGGTGATAAGTTTGTTCTAAAATAATCTTATTTAAACCTTTGTTTAGTGCTTGACTTTTGTACATTTACCCCAATCGCTGATGAATTCTTCTCTACAATCACATCCTAAAGTTCTTGTTTGCGCCCCAACGAATCGGGTCAAAGACTACTGTCAATCACAATGGATTCAGCAGGTAAAATCATTGGACTATCCGAACTATTCTGTTTTCCTTTCCGACAATTCTTCTGATGAAAGTTTCCGAGATGAAATACAGGCGCAAGGAATCGAGTGCGGATATGTCAATCCTATTGGTAAAATCAACATGGAATACATGGCAGAAAGCCATGAGCAGTGTAGACAAAAAGCAATTGAATGTAACGCTGATTACATGCTACATTGGGAAGTAGATTTGTTTAGTGACAACAAATACATCATTCAAGATTTACTCTACCATAACTTACCTGTTGTCGGGTGTACTTACCATATTGAAAACGGAGCGAGTAGTCATTTGTGTTTGATTATGACGAGCAAACAGCGGCACGAAGCAGAGATAGGACTTAGTACATTCCCATTGCTAAATGGTGCAGATATGATGGCGGTCGATGGAAAATTACTTCGGGTATTTAATTGCGGATTGGGATGTACGTTGATTCACAGGGACGTATTCACACAAATAAAATTTAGATGGGATGTAAATCAAACATTCCACCCTGATAGTTCTTTTGCAGAGGATTGTTTTTACAAAGGAATACCGATCTATGCAGATACTTCTTTGCTACTAGATCATCAAAATCAAAGATGGCTACATTACTAAAACAAAAATATGATTGACATCGACAAATCAGTAACAGAATTTTTACGAGAGAACAGATTCATTCCTCAATCTGAAAATGTATACTCCAATGGTAATTGCACATTAACAATTACAGAACAGGGATATGAGATCAGGGATATGTACAACAATACTATGTACAGCAAAGACCATAATATCTATTGGCTCATTGGGCTTTTGACATATTTTAAATTCATGGATAGGAATTACACGACAAGTTTTTTCCACAACGTAGCCTGTTTTTAAAATGAAGACGCAGGAAGAAAAGGATCGATTCTCACTTGATTGGAGGGGGCGATATCTGAAAGCATTGAAGAATTATAAAGAACACCTGCAATCGACAATAGCGGTCGCTTATCAATCTGCTCACAAAGAGCAGATTGAACTTCTTGAATTGGAGCACAAAATCTTCTTTGAAGAAATTGTGTACCAAGATTATATCCGTAGAGTAGAGCGATACACCGCGTCTCTTGACATGGATGCTAAAGAAGCACGGCACAAGATTACCGATGTAATCAAACAAGCAGAACTTGTAATCGTTGAGCAAGGAGCAAATAATACTGATCGATTGAAATCACTAATCACAAAATCAAATACGGTGAACTTCCATGACGATGAACAGGTGGTTACGTTGTACAAATCAATTAAACTTGAACTCTCAAAACTGGAATCAACGTCCAAGTAAATTGTTAAAAAATGTTAAATGACTTGCGTAGGTCGTTTTAATTTTAATTCTTTGCAATGCTGTCAAATCAAATTACAATAATGGGGAAATTAGAATATCCACCTGATAATTTTTCGCCAACACCGCTTCACTTAGCGCTCGAACGTATAATACGTTTGATCCTACTTGCGCAGGACGAGTTTTTAAAGGCTGCAAACATCAGCGAGTCTGATAGTCCTGAATCCGCAAATAGAAAATGGATTAGATGTGCCGATCAATTGTCTGGATTGGATGCAGCCTACGAAATGATAAGGGTTGGTATGCCAGAAGAAGAATATAACTATTGGATTCCCGATACATTCCGTAACAACAAAGAATTAACCTATCTCCCTAAAGGCGATATCATTAATAAGTAAAACCAAACAGCGCCCTACTGATTAGGGTCATACACCTAGATTAATATGAAACATCAAGTAAAGCATGCTCAAAAAGGAAGCGAAATCCTTTCAACAACGAACTATGATATGTTCACGTACTTCGATAAAAACCGCGAAGTAAAAGAATCCCGCGTTAAGCGAATGGTGCTTGCCATCAAGCAACTTGACATGACCAAAGAGCGTCCAATAATCGTGGATGAAAAGATGCGGATCATTGACGGTCAGCACCGATTCGAGGCGTGTAAACTTCTCAAAAAGCCGATTCATTATATCAAGTCAAATATTGGTGGGCGTATCAATGATGCAGTGATTATGCTCAACGCCAACCAGACTCCATGGGCATTGACTGATTATATCACCAATTACATCAAGCGCGGTAAAGAAGATTATCAGAAAATTGTTGACTGTATGGATCAGTACAAAGTGACTGTATCTGCTGCTATTGCGTTTGTTGCAAACAGGGAAAATGCTGCGTCAAAAAGCATTCAGAACGGAAAATTTGAAGCCGGAAGGATCAAGTATCAAGTATTTGGAGACATCTACTTGGACTTTAAAAAGATTTGCAACATCTATACTCACATCATGTTCATTCGGGCACTCGTTCGTTTGGTACGATCTGGTAAATACAATCACAAGAAAGATTTTATCCGGTTCGACAAACACCGGATGGAACTTCGTGGTTGTGCAAATGTTGAACAATACTTACAATTGTTCGAGAAGATTCTTAACTACCATCGTCGTGGCGATAGAGTTCGCCTTGTTGATTACTCAAAAAATTAAACCGATCCCTGATTTCTACCGCGCTGATGGATCATCCTCTAATCAATCCCAAGATTGAAATCCACTATGAGGATAACAAACTCACACTCTCTCGGATAGCCGATGGGAGTGTGAGTTTACTTTTGCAAGACCCTCCTTTCGAAGTCACACAAAACGAGTGGGATATTAAACCTGATCTTCCCGTAATGTGGAAACATTGGGAACGGGTATGCAAAGAAGATGCAGCGATGATTTTTTTCGCTACTCAACCGTTCGCCTGTGATTTGATTGATAGTAACCGAAAATTGTTTAGGTACGATATGATTTGGTACAAAGCATTGGGAACTGGTCATTTGAATGCGAACAAAATGCCCATGCGAAATCATGAGCACCTTCTGGTTTTCTACAAAAAATTACCAACATACAATCCCCAAATGGGAGTTGGAATTAGAAAGAAGGGCAAAAGGGATAATAAGCGGAATGGTACTAATTACGGCACGTTCGCAAACGAAGATTTGGTTGCTTTTTTTGATGACGAAGGAAAACGGTTTCCTCAATCGGTAGTTGACTTTACAAACGGAGACCGGACTAGTGAAAGTGATCACCCTACGCAAAAGCCATTAGACCTTATCCGGTATTTAGTTAGGACATATTCCAATGAAGGCGATCTGGTGTATGACGGATACTCTGGTTCCGGCACTACCGCTATCGCATGTTTGCAGGAGAATAGGGACTGTATTACTTCAGAAGATAAGAAGGTATATTTTGATCAGTCTATCATCCGATTGGAAGAGGCGAGAAAAAAACCTGAGTTAAACTTGGATTGGGGGATAGAATGATTAGTCTATCCTCTTTACTGAAAACAAGTGAAGATAATATCCTTCGGCTGCTATTTAAGAGTACGAGGTACAAAAACAAAACTCTTGACTACTTCGTTTTTACAGTTTATTCAGAGTTTGACGAGCCGAATGTATATGATAAAGCATTGAACGACACCTCTGAGTTTGCTCATAGGAATGGAATGCAGGTAATCCGACTGACCTGTAACCGACAATGGAGTTACCTAGAACACATTACCGCATTTGAAAAGTCGGTTGTATTTGTTGATCTGAATTCATTCCCAACAAGAGAGAGTAGCCATTTTTCTATTGAATATTTTAAATCAAAGAATGTGCATATCGTAATTTATACTTCAAAGATGGACTATGACGTGTGGCGGGAATCGGATTACGTTCACATGAGTTAGCGCATGGGGAAATCGGGAAATGTCAAACCAAATCAATAAATCATGAAATACCTGATACGAATTTTTCTTGCCGTACTATTCATCCCAGTGTACATTGGAATGTGCGGATGTTTGTTAATAACAATTGTTGATAATTCTTCTGAGCGAAATGATCAGAGTATGTTGAAACAATCAGTACATTTCCACTCTGATACACTATATGTGTTGACTCCAAACGGGATTGAAAAATACATTGAACATCGAGGAGAAAACATTATAGTAATTGACACATTAAATTCCGCTGAATAATTATTTTTATGAGTAGAACAGACAGGTACGACTTCACGTATTCCAATAGTTACGCTTTATTTGGATTCGGTATTGGCGTAAATACCATTTTAGAAAAAGCAGCCTTTTGTTTCTTACATGAGTACGATCCCAACCCATTCATCGTACTCTCTAATACGGTAAATGATTTCAACTGTGTTCAACTCGATTTCAGGAGCGATGGGTTACACGTAAAATCGATTTGCTATCTTGACAAGCACACAATTGCTGAAATCAAAATAGAAGATAAGATTTATGATGTTCAAACTACATTCGTCGAATATCTAAAACGTAATGGTGGAGAAAAGTTCATTTACAAAAAGGAAGTTGAGTGGCTTAACACTAACTCGGATGAATCAAAATTGTTTGTACATGATCATTCGGATGACAAGCGTAACTGGACAATAGGAAGTAATGGAATGCCAAAACAGGATGTATCATGTGTAAGATAGTTCACTGCAAAAAGGAAAAGTACGATGTTTACATCGGACGTAATCCAGACCCGATAAAAGGTAAATGGGGTAACCCTTTTACGCATCTGAAAGACAAATCAACTCTTGCGGAGAATGTAGTAGATGATCGGCAAATGTGCATTGACGCATATCGCGAATGGATCACAAATGGTGACGGACAACATTTGCTGAATGACTTACACGAATTGAAAGGAAAGACACTTGGATGTTGGTGTAGCCCTAAGTCTTGTCATGGAGATGTATTAGTTGAACTGGTTAACAAACACTGCCCTTGAAAATACTTCTTGCATGTCTGAATTTCAAAAGCCTAACAGGTAGTGAACTTTACTTCTACGACCTAGCGATAGCATTACGGTTACTGGGTCACGATGTTTCTATTCTTGCAAACATGAAAGATGGAGCATTACACGTTGATGCAGAGAAACGTCATAAGATAAAGCCGTATGATTTATCACTAGCTCCGCCACCTAATTCTAAATTCGATGTGATCTTAGCTTCACACCGACCTATCATCGAATCGCTCATTAAGCAAAAGATGTATGGTGACACTCCAATAATTTCTATCAATCACTCCGAAGTTATTCCGTTGGAGTTCCCAGTGATCGATGATGCCACTAACCGTATTTGTCATTACATCGCAATACGCGACAGCATAAAAACATTTTTGTGCCAGAAATACTTTATTGAGGATAGTGATGTTTCTGTTATTTACAATCCAATCAATACAGATCGGTTGTTAAGCAGAAAGCCACGTCCGTTAAAAAGGAAAACAGTTTTGTTTCCGGCAACAATTGATTACCTGCGAATCAAAACAATTGAGCACCTGATTGCAAAATCAGAAGAAGAAGATTTTGACGTAGTGTTTGTCGGAAATAAAAATATAGATTACACTCCGACTGGTAAGAATGTTACATATTATCCCGCCACATGGCACATACAAGGGTACTATTCAAGAGCAACACATACTGCAAGTATTTTGATGGGTCGGACAGTAATTGAAGGTTGGTTTTATGGTTTGCCTTCGTACATCTACGATATTGATAAACAGGGAGCTATCAAAGGAATGGAATTAGTAGAACCGCCTTCGAGAGAAGAACTGTTCAAAAAGTACAACTACAAAAACGTGGCTCACCAGATACTTGATTTGGTAAAAACACAATTAGCAAAAAAGCATTTAGCAATTTAAAACAACAAAATATGTTTGATTTATTAGGTGATATGGCGCGAGGTTTAGGCAAAGTTGTCGGCACAGCCACAGGAGTAGTGATCGGTCTTCCGTTGAGTGTTATATCCGAAACACTTGGACTAACAACTGAAATGGTCGAAGAAGCCATGGATGCAGGATGTGAAACCTACGAGGAGATCAATGATTTTTGGCGATAATAATTAGCAACACAAATTAACAACAGATGAAACAGATTACCGCAACAACACTTATGATATGGGTGTGGATCGCATTCTCGATAACTCTTTACTGGTGCAAGTACAGTGAATACGGCTCTGTGTACATATGGGAATGGGAGCAGAAACATATTTCTCTATACATATTCCTAGTGGCTATGGTTGGAGCGGTGTCCTACTTTTTTGGTAAACTAATTGATTCCGGTCGTTAACATGGATGTATTCGAAAGAGATCGTTGGTTTACTTCATTCACAGAGAGTGCGGTAGATTACGACAATATTATATCCCAATCAGAAGATTGGATTTGGTCGCTTGGCGAACGCAGTAAGTCTAAGTGTGACATCGCGGTTATTGTCCCTGTGTACGATAGAGCCAAGTATCAAACTACGCTCATGAACCACTTGAGACAGGCAATCGCAGAATACGATGGTAAGGAATCTATTCAGGTTATTTTCATTGAGAATAGCGAAGTTCAAAAACACAAAGACGGATTTGGATTCGAAAATCCTGACAATAAATTGTTCAGTTATTTGTGGATAAAAAAGGACAGTGAGGAGTATTTCAACAAGAGCCTTTGCCATAATTTAGGTGCGATTCTTTTTCGTACCGCCAGTTATTTCCTGTTCCACGATATCGACACGATTATGCCAAAAGATTTCTTCATAAAACTAATGGCAAATATCAAAGAGACGGGACGAATTGCCGTGCAGGGATTCAGAGATAAGCGATTGAAGTATTGCAATGAACAATTGACCAGAAAGTTTTTGGATGGACAAATAACATACAATGATGATTTCAGAGAATATCAGGATGATTTAAGTACTGGAGCGGAAGGCGCACCGGGAGGATCGATCTTCATCAACAAACATATTTTCTTCAAAGCAGGTGGATTTTGTCCTGAGTTTTTTTCTGGATACAGCGTAGAAGATCAGTTCTTTTGGAATTGCGTAGAGCTATACGGAACAATTGGAAGTTCAAATAATCCACCGATAGAATTGCTACACTTGTTCCATGAACCTTCTTACAACAAAACAACAAAAGATTGTGATTGGAGTTTCTTCCATACATTCATGGGTGCTATAAGAGAAGAGCAATTTCACATGACACAATTAAGATCAGAACATCTCATGAAATTTATTCCCAATGAAGCCTAGAGTACGCATAGTTGATACTGCATTTGCTCATGCACCGAATTCATTCGGATGCGGAAACCTTGTCGATATTATTCCCAACGACTTCACTTGGTATCGCGGATCAGAACAGATCGGTAACGTAATAGTAATTACCGAGAGTTGTTTTCATTTGGTTGATCAGTGTCCAGAGAAAATAAAGATCGGATTGATCATTGAGCCTCCACAAATAAGCCCAACGACTTATTCTGATATCAGGAACCCGCAACTGAATTCAAAGTTCGATTACATACTGACGTACAATCGTCAACTGATTGAAGAGAACCCTGAGAAATTCAAGTTTTACGGATTCGGTGGATGTTGGATAAATCCAGATGACCGTAAACTATACATAGGAGAAAAGACAAAGAACGTTTCTATCGTAGCCTCTTCAAAGCGCAGTGCCGATGGTCACTTGATGCGTCACGCTGCCATTGAAACATACAGGGATAAGATTGATGGTGTATTCGGTAATGGGTACAAGTTCGTGGAGAACAAACTTGAAGCATTAAAAGAATATCGTTTTTCTATTGCTATTGAAAACGATAACAACGTAGATATGTTCTCTGAAAAACTGATTGATTGCTTTTTGACCGGATGCATTCCTATTTACTACGGATGTAGGGGATTGGCAAATCAGTATTTCGATACTTCATGTATGTTGATATTCAACACACTCGAAGAGTTGGGGAAATGCTTAGAACAAGCAACTGAAGAAACGTACAACCGGATGATGCAAAACTTTGATGGCATACAATACAACTGGCAACAGGCATACCGTTTTGCTGTTCCAGAGAATGATATTTGGAGTCAGCACTTATCTAAATACGTTAACGATCTATCGCTATGAAACAACTATCAAAATCAGAATTGCAAGCTAGATCACTAATTTCGGGTGATCTGTTTCGGAAAGGTGAAATAACGCGAGTAGAGTGTTTTCGAGTAGAGTTAGATGCTGCTTTCGGTGAAAATACAGGCGATTTGAAATTTGAAAATAACACCGATTATGATGAAGGATTAATGTAATTAAAAATAAGCTAAAATCATGAAACTTAATTTCTGCAAACGAAAGACATTTTATTTAAGCGAGAACTATAACAAGTCTATCTCTTTTGAGATCGCAGGTTTTGATTCTACCCCTGCGATTGAATTTCGTATGGATGGCGACGATCAATCATACCAACTCCATCTGGCATTTGGAATAGGGCTATGGATTACACTAACGCGATTATTTCCTGAATCATGGTTTCCTAACAAGGATCATCACTTTGGAAGACGTAGAAAAAGGGAAATTGGATTGGCATTTCACCATTGGTCTTTATGGATTAATTTGTGGCATGACCCTATGTGTTGGAGTAATACCGATCCAAAATGGTGGGCTTTCCACATAGATTTCAAAGACCTGATTATCGGTAAGCATACCTGCAAATGGAATGATCTTGGAAAAGAACAACATATCATTTCCATGGCAGAAGGTAATTATGCAATACAAGTAAAAAAACAAGAACGTATTGATTCGTGGCAACGGTGGTTTACCAGAAAAAGTATTTCATGGGATGTGGAAGCCGGATATTACGAAGGTGAAGAATTTATTAAATGCCCTATTCCAAAAGAAGGCAAAGGTGAAAACTCATGGGATTGCGATGAAGATGCTACTTACTCGATGTCTTTCTCTGCAAAATACTGGGGAACTCTAAACGAAATTAAATACCATTATCAGGCTGCTTTGCACTTTGAAAATGATATGAAGAAGAGTAGGATACGTAGAGGTGGTACTGATTGGCTACCTGAACGTTTCAAAGACCAAAAGTTCTCTCACATCAAAATTGCAACCGCATGATCATATTTACAGAATGTTACAATTGTGCTGAAGTTGCCAAATATTCTATTGAGAGTTTTTTCAAGTGGCATCCTGATCGGATATTGAATGTAATGGGATTCAAAGAAGATTGTGATTATCTTAAAGAAAACATTACGGTTCCTTCTGATGCTGCTATTATTTATTCCAATGATCCAAAAGAAGGTGGCAGATTTGTGTCATTCCAATCGTGTCACGACGGAACAGCTAAAATATTTGCTTCGTTTTTTCACAGGGGAATAGCAAGAGTAGTTCATTTTGACTCCGATCTCATTTTCAAGAAGGAAATCATGTCTACAATTGAGTTGGCACTTGCAGTTGAGAACACTGGAGTTATTGGAAGTAGACGTTGCTACGGGAATAACCCTGTTAACATTACTGGACTCACTGATTATCCAGATACAATGTCAACGTACCTGATTGGAATCAATACTGAGTTTATTTCGGAACACGATTCAGATACACTAATTAAAATGTGGAGGGGCGCTTATCATCCACTAGGATATCCTGTGCTTGATTTCGGGGATGGAGTAGTTCATGAAATTATACATAATGGAGGGGCTGCTGATTTCATTGACTTCGATATTATCGGAGGACAAAACAAATACGGCAAGAAGACCAATAAATACATTTCGAATCTTCACATGGATATGGGATCGCACGTATTGCACTTCGGGGGAGTCGGTTCTGGATGTTCTATTTACCATGGAAGAACAATAGCCGATGCGTCTTATGCTAAATGGGCGATACAACGATACGCTGTGTTCAAAAAAGTAATGGAAAATCAAGAAGAAATTATTCCGAATGAATCTCCTGTATATGATGCTGATGGGCGTTGGATTTCAGGAGGATTTGACGACGCGTTAATAGAACAAATTAGAACCGATTTGAACAATTAATTTATGCCTAGCACTCCATTTGCAATATACGGTTCCCACGATTCTAACGTGTGTGTGATTGATCCTAACTCAGGACAATACATCACATACGAATTAGAGCGATTTACAAAAGCAAGAAACTACAGTTTGATCAATGACACAAAGGAAAACTTTGAACGTCATATGGTCATGTTAAAGAATCTTATTTCAAAAGAGTTGGGAATTACTGGGTATAACAGTTGTTTCTACGCACAATTGTCACTTGAACACAAAAAAATACTTGAACGTGTTTTTGGATTTGACCATTTCGAAGAGCTATCCCACCACTCTGGACATGCAGCATGTGGATTATACCAGTCTCCTTTTGAAAAAGCAATTATTATTTCTTCAGACGGTGGTGGTCACGAAATGGATGATGGTGTTGCTACGTTCTGTGTTTTTGTTGGAGACAAGAGCAAATCGATGAACCATGTGATTAAAAAGATTGGGCGCATTGAATTGGACGTTTGTCATCCATATACTTTACTTGCTATGCCAGTGAAGGAAATTCACAAAACAGATGAGTGGAGTAAATACCTAACCTATGCAGGTAAGATAATGGGACTAGCTGCATACGGAGAAGTGCAAGAGGAATGGATTGAACCTATGTCTGACTTCTACTATGCCTATGCGGATATAGAGAGGATGGGAGTTCTTGGTTCAAAGATCAAATTGAGCCTTGGAGGTATCAATAAAATTGAAGGCAAGGATGCGCACAACTTATCAGCTACATCTCAGTATGTTTTTGAAAAGTTGACGCTAGATGCAATACGTCCTTTTATTCAGAAATATCAATTACCAATTGTATTGACTGGTGGGGCTGCGTTAAATGTATTGTGCAACGAACGAATCAGAAAAGAATTTGATTACCCAGTATTCGTTCCGGTCAATCCAAATGATTGCGGACTGGCTTATGGGTTTACGTGTCTTCGTAATCCACCAGAGAAAGAACAGAATATCATGTACAATGGATATCCTATACTTGACATTGAAGAGTTACCGCAAAGAGTAACAAAATACTGTGGAAAGAAAGTAACGTCCGATGAGATTGCAGAATTGATTTCAGAAGGGAACATTATCGGTGTCATGAAGGGACGATCAGAAGTTGGCGCAAGGGCACTGGGTCATCGAAGTATTTTATGTGATCCGTCATTTAAAGGAATGAAAGAAAAGATCAATGCCAACATTAAGTTCCGTGAATATTTTAGACCGTTCGCCCCTGTGGTTAGGGATAAAGATCACTCGTTGTACTTCGAAGAAAAATCAGGATCGAAATTCATGAGTTTTGCTCCGAAGGTTCGAAATGAATATCGTGAAATACTATCTTCAATCGTACATGAAGACGGCACGGCACGAGTTCAGAGTCTTTCCGAGAAAGATAATCCGTGGTTGTATGATGTAATTACCAAGTTTAAGAGTATTTCCAATCATGGCGTACTACTAAACACTTCGCTTAACATGAAAGGTGCTCCAATAATGACAACGATTGAAGATGCATTGATTATGTTAGGTAGCACAAAGATGGACTATCTATTAATTAACGATTATTTATTTACAAAAAATGCACTGGTTTAGATTTAAAACGTCGGATGATAAGCATATGTCTTTTTGCGGATCAAAATGTGATTGGTACGATACCACTAAAAACATGCAGCAAGTAGAATGCGAAAAATGTTTGCATGAAATGCACGGTGAGTATATTCTGTGTAGCGCTATTTGGTTTGACGATGGGAAAGAGTACGCAGGGACACCATATAATATTGAATCTGGGATTGTCTTTTGTGGATGGCGACACGGAAATATTTTCCCGCAGGTAGGCGGAACAGTTACGGACAGACAAGCGATTGGATTATTTGAAAAAGAGCAAGGTTTCATTACCAATCTCAATCGTTTTGTAGGAAGAGAAGAAGCCGGAGCAATAGCATACAAGGCAGGGCAAATAGATAAACCGAACAATCACTTATTTTCAGAAGACCTTTACTAACACTAACATGGGAAAGAAATTATTTGTTAAGTTATTTACTTTGGTATACAAAATGGTGCTTTTTCTAATCGACCATCCAAAAATTGCATTGACAATTCGGATCATATTATTCCCGTTGTATCCATTTGTAGTATTGGCGTACTGGTACAACTTGTGGTTCTTGAGATTGTGTTGCAGGAATTCTAAAAAGAACAGACCAAGCGACGATCATCAGCGATTCACTATTGCCTCCAATTATATGAAAGCAGTGTTCGAAAAAAACAAATGGCTCCGATTCTTTTCGACTAAATTATTAAACGTAATTATTCTCAGACAGGAAAAAAAGATTATAGAATCCTGTTGGGATAATCCGACTAAAGAGGAGTATTTATTTTTCAGAAGTATAATGTCCGCTTATCTAAAGTATCCGATTTTTGCCGGATCAGTTTTTCACACTACACAGCCAACCCAATGAACCACATTCAACTATTCTTAGAAGACGACGAACTACTATTACTCAGAAGTTCCGTTAAACTAATTCAGATGTTTGATCTCGATATGGATCAAGGTTCAAAAGAACTCACTGATAGTTACTGCACCAAAATATCGGACGCTACCAATATGCTAAGTCCGGAGTGGAGAAAGGAAATCGGCAATACACAAAGAGCTATCCGCGCTTTACCACAAGAGGTAAAAGATCGATTCAAATCGGAGATTATGCGGTACATGTCTGAATTACAGATTATGATGGAAAAGCAACGAAAAGAAAAAGGAGAATTTTAAAATGAAAAAGCTAATACTGGTAACTGGCGGATTTGGAATGATCGGTAGCGCAATTGGAAGATTGACGGATGTTGATAACTCAAATGAATTCGAGTACATATTCATTGGCGGTAGTGAACATTACGACCTTACAAATCCAGATGAAGCAGATAGTTTGCTCTTTTGTGATTACCCAAATGCTTATGGGGTGATTCATTTGGCAGCAAAAGTTGGCGGGATTAAATACAACATCACAAATCCGTGCGACCTGTACGAGGATAATATCATGATGAATACGAACATGGTTAAACTTTCAAGATACCATGGAGTAAAGCGATTCATTGGCGTTCTGTCCACATGCGCCTACCCAAATGTCGCTGAGTCCTACCCAATGACCGAAGACATGATGATCACTGGCACCGCTCCTGCTCCTACCAATCTAGGGTACGGATACGCCAAACGAATGATGGCAGTACATATTGAAGCCTGTAACAAACAGTACGGGACTAAATACAACTATGTCATCCCATCGAACGTTTACGGTATCGGGGACAACTACTCCGAGCACAAATCCCACTTCATTGGGGCGCTGATCCGCAAAATTCACATCGCTAAGACCACAGGAGCGGATTCAATCAAGATCGGTGGTACTGGCATCGCTAAACGTCAATTCATGTATTGCGATGACGTGGCACGGGCTATCATTACAGCCATGGAAAAAGATATTTCAGAATCTTTCAACATTTGCTCTGTTGATAATCTTTCGATCACTGAAATTACTAATATTGCATTGAAGGCGTGTTCCGCTGAACATTTGAAAATAGAATACGACTCGTCAATTCCTGATGGACAAATTATGAAAGAAGCATCTAACTCAAAGATGATGCAACTCATGCCTGATTTCAAATACACTTCTCTTGAGGATGGAATTAAAATAGCGTACCAAGAATACAAACAACTGCTGAATGCTCAATAATAAACCAATAAAACTAGTATCCGATCCGGTTAACAAATCCGATATCAAAGCCCTTTGCGATTGGTTAGGAAATGGAGAGCGTGATGTTCCGCAAATCAGTAAAGGAAAAAAAACACTGGAGTTTGAACAAAAGTGGGCAGATGCAATAGGTCGAGAGTATTCTGTTTTTGTAAACTCAGGTAGTAGCGCTAACCTATTAATGATTGATGCTCTCAAGCAAATCGGAATATTAAAAAGTGGCGATAAAATCGTTGTTCCAAGTTTGGCGTGGATTACATCCGTTTCTCCAATAATTCAGCTAGGATTCACTCCTATATTGGTTGATTGCAATATGCAGGATTTATCTGCTGACCTAGATCACTTGGAGCAAATATTTAAGAAAGACCATCCGAAAGTTTTCTTGTTAGTTCCAATTTTAGGATTGGTTCCTGATATGCAGAAAATAATCGAGTTATGTTCCAAACATGGAGTAAGACTTATCATCGACAACTGCGAGTCAGTTGGCAGTAAATTTAAAGGACGACTACTCGAAGACTACGGATTAATGGCATCATCATCTCATTATGTAGGTCATCAAATTACTAGCGGAGAAGGTGGATCAATAGCTACAAGTGATGAAGATTTATATAGTCTACTTAAGCAACTACGTTCACACGGATGGACGCGAGATTTGACTGAGGAACGCCAAAAAGAATATCGTGTAAAATATAACCTATCAAAATTCAATGAATTATATTCGTTCATTTACCCTGCTTACAATTTGCGTTCTACTGAACTACAAGCGTTTCTAGGAATACGCAACATCGACAAGATGGATCAAATCATTGACGCGAGAAACAAAAACTTTCTCTTGTACAATGAGATGATCGATAACAAATACTGGAAGCCCGTGCAAAACGAAAATTGTTTCGTTAGCAATTTGGGTTATCCGGTCATCCATCCTAAACGCGATGAGATTATTGAATCACTCAGGGGTAATGGCGTTGAATGCCGACCGCTAGTTAGCGGTTCAATGAATCAACAACCGTTCTGGATTGAATTGTATGGCAAACAATATTTAAAGAACGTTGATCTTGTAAACGATTACGGTCTTTACCTTCCTAATCATCCTGATCTCACAGAGGATGAAATTAAATTCGTTAGTTCAATTGTCAATCGATTTACGTCATGATGCCGTCATATCACAACTACCAATTCCTAGTAAACAAAAACGATCACAATGATGTGAAAGTATCATTAGGTTATTGCTTAATCAAAGATGTTGATCAAGGCTACAGTATCGTATCCAGTGAAGGACGAGAGTGGACTTTACATTTGTCAAACAAGGAAGATTATCAATGGTTGACTAGCGATAAACCGTACTTAGCAACCTCTAAATAACAGAAACATGTCAGTACTTCTAAAAGAAGTTTTCGGATACAAATTTTCAACAGCACCAGACCTAAAGACGTCTGCTGAAAAATTTCAGGATGATGTAATCACGCTTAAGCAAGTGTTGGATAATGGTCAACAAACGACAAGATATGTCGTTTGTAAAGGCGTTTCTCAGGACGAGTGGATCGCTGAATTCAACAGGGTAATGTCCGAAAAATAACGGCTATGGATTTTGAAGAGTTTAAAATTCAGTTTGATAACGGATTCGCAAAAGTGATTCCTGCTGAATTCGTGAAGGAAATGGAATCGTTGGGTTATGTTTTTGAAGACATTGAACCGAAAGACATTGTCCCAAATAGAGAAAATGATTTATGAGCAAAGTGATACTTGGAGTAAGCAAGCGCAAGGATTCATTGCCGAAAAAACTTCGGTTCATTGTATTGATAACACAAAAGACTACTTCCATTATCAATGGGAATAAACCAAGTGGCATGTCAAAGACCGCATGGGACTATCTGAATCAAAGCAGTCTTGAGTATGTGGGGTTTTCCGGTGGTACAAATGAACACCCATTGAACGTAACTCAATTTTTCACTGGGCATGAAAAGGAGTCTATGTACGGTCGTATTGTTCAGTTGCCTACTATATTCCACAACAAACAAAATGCGAAGAACAGGATCAAGGCTCACAAAAAAATAGACAATTCCTTTTCAAACAACAAGCACGAGTACATTATTGTGCCAATCGATACCGACAAAGAAGAATGACACCAAACGAATACTTTGACGCAATATATTGCGTAACGCTAGACCGTAGACCTGACCGCAAAGCACAGGCAGAAGAAGAATTTGCCAAACACAACATAACGGTTGAGTTTATTAGCGGTGTTGACGGGCTAACACTTGACGTTACAGGCATGCAATCAGGTGACGGCACTCCTGTATCAAAAGGAGACCTTGGGTGTTCTATGAGCCATTTAAAGGTCGCTAGGCTCTGTAAAGAACGAGGACATAAGCGCGTTCTTGTATTGGAAGATGACGCGGTGTTCCATGATGATTTTAATTCGCTGTTTACCGAATACCTACCAGAAGTACCAGAGAATTGGGATTTCCTTTACTTAGGTGGAAATCACGATAAGGGCGGAATGGAGAAAGTATCAGAACACATATCCAAAATATTCTACAGTTATACGACACACGCCTACTCGATGACTGAAAAGGTTTACGATGCAGTGATTGATGTACTTTCTAAAAAAGGAGAAAAAGTAGATATTGCTATTGGATCATTACACGGGGTTTTTAATAGCTACGTTTTCAGACCTCACCTTGCTTATCAACGGGCAGGTTTTTCCGACATCCTCGAACGAGATGTTGATTATCCATTTTTAAAAGACTAGACCATGAGCGACCAAATGATTGAAATTCCAGTAGAGTACGCAGTAGAGTTGCACAACCTGATCAGTATGACAATGATGGGCTATGAGAATATTTTAAAAATGGATGATTACGCCATGATGGAATTTTCTAGTCAAACTTTAAATATTCCGATGGTTCAAGAAATGTTAGCTAAACTTGAAGGAGATAGACGTGATTTAATCATTGATGATGAAATTAAATCTATGTTACTTGGAATACGAGGAATGTTCGAAAGTAAATTAACCCAAATGCGTGAAGTTGTAAAGTGCTTGTCTCCTCACATTCAAACTGCTTAGTCATGGACGGAACAGAAACGCCATTAACTGAATTAGAGCAAAAAGAAAATGAGTTGGTATCATTCGTCATCTCAATTCCTTTTGACAAATGGACTTATAGCGGAGGAGAACTTTATACGTCAATCAATAACATTAAAATACGAATTGAAGCGATCAACTATCCACATTTATGGCTACATATTAGGCATCATGATGGTGATTATCAAATCCTAAGAGGATTCAAAGGCGGATTTAGAAATTATTACGAAGGATTATGGAGCTACATAAATGAAAAAAGTTCAGAGAATGGTAAGCGAGAAAGTCAACTGAGTAAAATATTATCTGATCTCAAAAAATGAACCGTCTGAATATAGCTATTGATTTCCCTCCTGATAACAAGGATGGTTTCGTGCTATTGAATATACACACAATGATCAATGACGAGGTTAAAGAAACATTCAATCTAAAAGTAATCCCAAAGAAAAAAGGATTCGTTGATCTATGGGATCAGATAGGTGAAGAAATCGCAGAACACATGAAAGGAAATAAAGATTATTATTCGTTTGGATGTTGAACATGGAAAAGAAAAAAATAACATATCACATATCTGGTGGATACAGTGGGTGGCAAGGGAATTTGATGCTAGAAACAGCCGCAATAATCGGTATTGCACGAAAGAATAACCTTGATCCTGTATTTGTAGAAGAGGGTTACTACTCCAAAGAATTCTGGGACATTTTCGGACGTGAAAAATTCAATCTGGTTCCTTCTTCTGAATTACAGAAGTTATCTCCGGTTCAAACATATACGGAACCCAACTACCATTACGATGAAGTTGTTTTGAATCCTGATGTTAACTGGAACCTAGAAGGATATTACCAGACTTCAAAGTATTGGGATCATTGCGAACAGGAAATAAGAGACCTGTTTGAATTCAGTGATGTCGTTAAAAAACCAGTAGAACATTTACTTGTATCCGGTAATCAGAATTACCGGATAGGTATTCACGTAAGGCGAGGGGACTATCTAAAACATCCCGATCACCATCCGGTACTGACAATGGAGTATTACGAGGAGTGTGCTAATCATTTGATACGTATGAATTATCGCTCACCAGATGATCTTAAAAAAGTTCAATTCGTTGTATTTAGCGATGATCCTAAATGGTGTGAAGAAAACTTTCAGAAAAGCGGAATTGAGGTATTTGAAGGTCGGTGTGCAATATCAGCAGGATTGACTCCTGCTCAGGATATGTATCTCATGAGCCAGTGTGATAGCCAGATCATTTCAAATTCTAGTTTCTCTTGGTGGGCGGCATTTCTAAACAAGAATCCGAATAAACTGGTTTTCGCACCAACAAAAGACAAATGGTACGGTAGCGCTTATGCTCACTGGAACTTAGACGACTTGTATAGACCAGAATGGATATTAATTTGATTAATTAATGCAACAGCAGTTTTCAGATATCATCAATAGTCAGTCCGGTAAAGTCGGATTCGTCCTCGGTCTTGGGTCGAGTCTTAGGCAGCATGTGCCAACTATCATGGAATGGCAGAAAGACAAATCAAAGTGTGGGATTATCAGTTGCAACAACATCGACCTGATGTTGCCCGAAATTGACATTGACTACTGGATACTTGCGCAACCTGCCGATGTAACAAACCCGTTATGCATTATACTGGCACACGACCGCTATAACAGTCGTCCCAATACCACATTGCTATACACCGACTGTTTGGATTTAACGCCAAGGGAACAGGTTGCTAGGTTACTAACTGGTAATTATATAGGATATGATCAGCGTCACTACAAAAGTGAACCTTGCGGATGGGGCGAGTTGGCGGGTGGACGGCATACGTGCTGTCAACACATCATCGAAGGACGGCTGTGCATTCAGGAGGAGTTTAAGAAATACACGGGCGGGGACGAATTGTATGGTAATGCAGATACCGTTGGTGTTCATATGGTTGCATTGGCTGTAATGCTTGGATTCAAAACGATCTACATTTCAGGAATTGATCTGGACTACACCAATGGGTACGTGAATAATAACGCTAACGTAGACACTGACCGTCGAATTGAGATGGGCAAAAGCGTAATGGCAAATAGGAAAATGTTAGATCGTATATTAGATGACATGGCAATCATCAAACGATCAGCAGAAAAAGTAGGAACTAGTATTTATTGCTTCAACGAAGGTGTTATATCTTCGGTATTCGAAGTTAAACAGCCACAGGCATGAGAAAGGTAATACAGATCGTGAAATGGCTACAAATTGCAGTCGGAGTATCTGGAATTATATTCGCTGCATATTTGTTTCATTCAAATGAATTCCCATTAGGGTGCCTTGCTGCAATATTATCGATTGGTGGATTACGATACGACATTGAAAATTGGAACAAAACAAAAATAAAAACAAATGAGTAAGGAAAAAGATGAGTACGTGTGGTCTGACTACCCACAAGAATACAGCGATCAACTGGTTCAAATATCCAGAGAGGATAATATGGACTTCTTCATTGAGTTTGATGAGAACGGAGATATTAAAAACGAAGACCGACTTCATCCAAACTGGAAAGAGTTGTATTGGATCGTTAATAGCCTTAAACCTAAATCAGTTTTTGAATGTGGCATGGGCGCGGGATATCACGCGGCAAATATTCGTGCGATGTGTCCCGAAACTGAAATCTTTGGATGCGACCTTCTTCCAGAGCAACTTGAAAAGGCAAAGGAGTTCTCGAAACTACCACAGGATATTATTGATAATGTACGCATCCTTGATTTCACAAAGGAAAATGATCTTCCAGAACGTGCTTTTGAGTTTGTATATTCAATGGCAGTCGTAATGCACCTATCTACTGAAAATGCAAGGTTGTTTTTACGGAACATGGGCAAGATTTCTAAAAAATATATTTTCATGGTAGAGGGAATTAAGAACCATGAAAACTGGTTTGAGATGGTGAAAGAAACTCTTCCTGAGTTTGATTTTGAAGTGACAAATCAATATGTAGACAATGGGATATTGCTAACAAGAAAAGAAAATGAGTAAAGTAGTAGCAATGATCCCAGTACGTTCTGGATCGAAACGTATTCCAAAAAAGAACATCCGACTGCTCGACGGTAAGCCTCTTGTTGCTTATGCGATTGAGGCTGCAAAGAACTCAGGTAGTTTCGATGAGATTTACCTTAACAGCGAAGATGAAATATTTCGTGACATTGCAAATGAGTACGGAATAAAGTTTTACAAACGGGCTAGGATATTTGCAACCGATGAAGCGACCAATGATGACTTCCTGTTCGACTTTTTATGCAACGTAGAATGCGATTACGCTGTTCAAGTTCTATGTACTTCTCCATTCTTAAAATATAGCACCGTTGCTGAGTTTACAAAGCAACTTGTGGATGACGAACTAGATACTTTAATCTCAGTTAAGAACGTCCAGATTGAATGTTTGTATGATGGGAAACCAATCAACTTTAATAAGTCCGACAGGACGCAGCCATCGCAAATGTTGATTCCGGTAAAGTCATACGCCTGTTCGATCATGGGATACGCCTCAGAACAATTCAAAGATAATTATAGAGAGAACGAAGGCGCATATCACGGGTCTAAAGGATTTACCGACTACTATGTTCTAAGTGGTTTTGAAACGGTTGACATTGACAACGAAGAAGATTTTCAACTTGCAGAGGCTATTTGCAGAATGTTGTCATCGGAAAATGTTGAGCCGAAATACTATAAGAAAAAACAAGTCAAGGCAGCCGTAATCGAGCGTGACGTTCCTTCTATTTTGAAAAAAGACGGAGTAATTCACAACAATTTATTCGACTCCAATAAACTCATTGTAAACATTCAAGACATTATCGACGCTAATTCAAAAACAGAAAGTTGGTCGCATAGATTTGTTGATACGCAATCGAACTCGTGTACGCTGATCTCTCAATTAAAGTCTCAGGGGAACCGAATTCATTTTCATGAAAACTGGGACGAATGGTGGCACATCGTTCAGGGCAGTTGGAAATTTACAATCGAAGGCGAAGATCATATTGTAAAGTCAGGGGATGTTGTTCTGATTGAAAGAGGCAAGAGACACAGGATTGAAGCACTTGAAGATAATTCAATTCGTTTAGCAGTTTCCAGATCGGACGTTGCGCATATCTATCAATAATGAAAATAGACTTCACAGGAAAAACGGTTTTAGTTACGGGTCATTCTCGCGGAATTGGTCTGGCTATTTACGATCTGTTCAAGGCAAACGGAGCGACTGTATTTGGTGTTAGTTCAAATGAAGTTGACTTTTCAGACCTGACGAAAACAATGATGTATGCGAAAGAGCTATGCAATCGAATTGGGTTTGACATCCTAGTGAATTGCGCAGGGATTAACATGGTTCAGCCGATTGTTTCAATTAGCGATACGCAGAAGATAATGAATGTAAACTTTCACGCACCATTGATTTTTGCAAATGCAGTGTGTGACAATATGGTGGACAAAAATTGGGGACGAATCGTAAATATCGGATCAATATATTCTGAAAAGGCAAAGTCAAATAGGATTGGATATGTAAGTTCAAAACACGCACTACTGGGACAGACAAGATGCTTATCAATGGAGTTGTATAAGTATGGCATCTTGGTGAATATGGTGTCTCCGAGCGTTACAGATACAGACATGACTGAATCAATAATGGGAATTGAAAAATACAAGATACAGATGCTTCAACCAATAGAAATCGCAAATACAGTTGTTGCACTGTGCAGTAAATACAATACGGCAATTACAGGCGAAAACATAATTGTTAAAGGAGGTATAAATGTTTGAAGTTAAATCCAAGATTCGCAATTACACAGTTCAATTTTCCGAAAAGATTAAGATTGATTTCCAAAAGGGAGACTTTCTGTTTGTTGACGAAAATGTATATCGGTTGTATAAAAACAAGTTGCCAAAAACAAGCAATACTTTTATACTGAAGGCAAATGAAAGCACAAAGGATTTCGGTAACGTATCGTCAATCATTAACTTACTACTACTTTCAAAGTTCAAAAAGAACAATAGACTTGTAGTTGTTGGGGGTGCTGTTTGTCAAGACATAATTGGATTTGTAGCCTCAATACTATATCGCGGTGTCGAGTGGGTTTTCTATCCGACAACTTTAGTCGCTCAGGCAGATTCGTGTATCGGTGGAAAAACATCTATAAACTATGGTGGGATCAAAAATATTATTGGAACATTTTATCCGCCATCTCAAGTTTTTATTTGCACGAAATTTCTGAAAACATTACCAGAAGATGAAAGAAGAAGCGGTATTGGAGAAATGCTTCACTATTTTGTACTTAATAACCTAAAATCGAGCATTGAAGATCAAGACCATATAATCATTGGCGAAAGTTTGAAAATAAAGAAAAGTGTCATTGAAAAAGATGAATTCGACAAAGGGGCACGAAACCTTTTCAATTATGGTCATACATTTGGACATTCTTTAGAATCTATTTCCAATTTCAAACTCAAACATGGCGTAGCGGTGACAAAGGGAATGGACATGGCAAATTGGATAGCATGGAAACGCAGATACATTACCAAGAAGCGGTACTTGCATCTGAAGAGTCTAATTGCATTCAATATGCCCGATTACAAAATACCTGATGTGAAAAAGTTTGTAGAAATCCTTTCTCACGACAAAAAGAATATCGACAATTGTGTTAATTTTATTCTGCCATACGGGAAATCAGAGTTCCGTAAAATACCAATCAAAAATAATAAGCAATTGATCAAAGATATTTCTGAATATGAGATTGGCTGTTCCAATGAGTAACTTCGGAATACATATCGATTTTAAAAAGTCCAAAGGTGGATGGGTATACGATAAAAAAACAGATCGTAAGTACTTAGACTTTTTGTGCCATTTTTCCAGTTTGCCATTTGGATATTCTCCTGAGTTTATGGCATCGACCCAATTCGAGGAAGATATTATCGAGGTTGCGCATATGAAGATTGCTATGTGTGAATATTACTCTGACCAGAGAATAGAACTGGCTAGGGAACTTAAGCAACATATTCCGAGTGAGTATTCCACTTTTCATTTTGCATGCACGGGGAGCCTCGCTGTGGAGGCAGCAGTGAAGGCGAGTTTCGCATATCACGATTATAAACGGGAAAAGGTTATATCCATCACAAATTCATTTCACGGAGTCAATTCTTATGGCAATGACCTATCCACTAGTTCCAGATTAGATGGCATGCCTAAGAACTTTGATTTTCAATCGCTCCCTATCGAGCACGTCTTAGAACATCCAATATTCCTACTGAACCGCAAGAGAATAGCCTGTATTGTCATAGAACCAGTTCAATGTACATACGGAGATAATTGGCTAGATGTCAATAGATTAGCTGAAATCAGAAAGGCGTGTGATGAACACAACATTGTATTGATTTATGACGAAGTGCAGACAGGACTTAGTTTGGGAACTACATTCTATTTTGAGCAACTTCCAGACGCAAAACCGGATATAGTTGTATTCGGAAAGAAATTTCAGGTGTCCGGAATTGCGATAAAGAATGGGTTCGAAAAAATAATCGAAGACTACTGGCGACTGAGCGTAACATGGGACGGTGACGCAACCGATATGGTCAGGTCGAGATACATCTTGCAGGAAATACGAGTACGTGACCTGCATAAGAATATGATTAACATTGGATCAACAATCGTTTCTGAATTAAAAAAGAACAACTACCTTGAAAACGTCAGAGGGCAGGGTGGTATTCTAGCATTCGATCTTCCAACAAAAAAAGAACGAGACCAGTTGTACAAAGATTGTTTTGAAGATGGATTAATGATTAATCCTACTGGTGAACGTACTATTCGATTGAGACCGAATATGTGTACGACGCAGGAAGAAATTGAATTTGCAATAAGCGTAATTAACAAGAACTCGAAAATAGAAAACTAGAATCATGGCGAAAAGTAAGACAATTGAACTTGAAGGAATTGAAAAGCGATTTGAAAACACGATCAAATCAAAGCAGTGGAAGTTGCTTGAAAAGTGTTTTGCAGAATCAAAAGACGTTTATATTATCGGAAACGGTGGACTTCACCCTGAGCATTTGTGTGATGATATGTCTCGATTATTGACCAAAGCCGGAGTGGAAAAATATATTCATTCGCTTAATTCGGCTGTAATGATTACGTCACTTGCGAATGATTTTGCGTTCAATAATCTATTTGTAAAATGGCTACAAACATATCAGAAGCGGTTGAATAAAAACTCAATCGTTATCGGATTGTCCTGTTCGTCACGGAGCAAAAATATATTGACCGCGCTCGAATATGCAAGTGAGAAGGGCGCAAAAACATTTTTAATCGGTGGACAAAAAGCAGATTCATTGCCGACAAAAACTGTTGGTATTTTTACTGATGCTAATTACTTTCACGTACACGAAGTCCTGAGCATGTTTCTTTTGTATCAATTAATCGCGTCCGCAGGTGGCGTTTGCCCGACCATCAACGATGAGATTCACCGAAAGTCAATCAGTTCAACGTTGAGTAGAAAAGATGAAAATAATAAGTAGAATTATCGCTGCAATTAAAAAGCATTTTGCAAATCGTCCAGTTAAAGACCCAAACCAACACGATATATTCTGGCTTAGACCCTGATGACAGACAAACCTAACATTTGCATTCAAACAGGCATACCATGTGGAATGCCATGCCATCATCTCTGTCCGTGCATAGCGGAAGATTTTGGAGGTAAGTCCTTTAGTGATGGAGATTCGTTTCCATGTGATAATTTTGGCGATGACTCTGCCTTTAATTGTGATCACGATTACATCAAAGAAGGTACTAAAAGTACGTGCAAAAAATGTGGACACTGGGTTCAACCGTGGATGGAAGCAAAGCGACCAAATGTTATATGGGGTATTGTTCCAAAAAGTTCCCTCCCAATACCACCACCTATTACACGCATAGGCGGTAAATAAAGAACAATGGAAACAGAAGAATTATTTTCCGAAATAAGAAATTGTGGATTTGATTTAGATCAATACACTTGGAAATCAAAAGACGAAAAGGGACTTGGATATTATTCCTTCGCAAAAGGGACGAACAAAATTGAGGTTAAGACTGATTGGTGCAATAGATATACGCACTACCCAAAACTACATATTTCTTTTATTGACCAATCAAACGCATTTCACTGTACAGGTGGATATACTGGGTGGATGGGCAATAAAGTCTTGGGTATGTTTGAAAAGCCGATAAGCAAAGAATTGTTTTTACAACTAATAAATCATTACGAGTTTTGACACCATCCAAAATAATCATCAAATTTCCTACCCGATCAAGAAAAGCTAAATTCCTTGAGCACATTAGCAACATCTGCGAAACAGTAAAGGACTTTGAGAACACCCATATCCTTGTAACAATTGATGACGATGATCCTGCTATGCAATTTGCAAAGACAGCTTCATTCGCTCATTTTCCGGTTAAAATAGTTGTCATTTCCGGCAAGAGCAAAAACAAGATCGATGCGATTAACCGTGACATTGACTGGATATTGGACAACGGGTACGATATCATCGTGCAGACTTCCGATGATATGCAGTTTGTGCGTGAGGGGTGGGACAATCGTGTACGCGAAGACTTCGAGAAGTACTTCCCAGATTTTGATGGCTGCTTGCACTATCCAGATGGTTACAAGAACGAAGAACTCATTACGTTGACCATTATGGGCGTTAAGTACCTGAAACGCGATGGATGGCTTTATAATCCGATTTACAAGAGTATCGGATCAGATGACGAACTAACGGCTGTTGCCAAGCTACGTGGCAAATACCAGTACATTGAATCTACTCTGTTCCTGCATAACCATCCATTCTGGACTGGCGAAGCAAAAGACGATCTTTTGAAATTCACCGAGACTCAGGCTCCTGATGACTACGTTACATTAGAAAGACGCAAGGCTGAAAACTTCGGATTTCCAATCGAATAACTCATTTTAACATATTTTAACTTTTAATATTTGCAGGGGTCATCCGTGCGAAGTAATATTGTCATGTCAAATCAAATCAACAAAAAAATGAGCCTCACAAATCAAGTTCAAATTATCGGGAATCTAGGAAAAGACCCTGAAATCAAAACAACCGAAACTGGCAAAAAACTTGCACGATTCTCTGTTGCAGCACGAGATGCTTACGTTAACGGAGAAGGTAGGCGAGTTGAGACTACCGAATGGATCAATGTAGTCGCATGGGACGGACTGGCTGCTATTGCTGAAAAGTACTTGCAAAAAGGGAAGCAAGTTGCTATTGCAGGGCGAATCAGTACCCGCGAATACAAAGATGCCAACGGTGATCGCAAATGGATTACCGAAGTAGTTGCAATTGACCTGCTTTTACTTGGCACCCCAAAATCAGAATAACATGAGCAAGACAATCAAGATATCAGACTCTATTGAGATTAGCGAGGTCTACGCACTGAAATATTTGCATAACATTAATAACCGCGACAATTCTAACAACAACGATTTTAGGAATGGCGAACAATGCGCAGCTAAACACGCGATGGACGTTATTATGGAATTGGTCATGAAAATTCACGAAGCCGACAAAGATAAAAAAGAATTACTCGATGCATTAGATAAAACGAATGATCGATTGTATCATTGGTCGCACCCATCCATGTGCTCCGACGAACACACTGTTGATTCTAAATCGATAGTTTTAGAAAATCAAGCACTTGCTGTAAAATACTCCAACTTATCAAAATAGCACCATGGGAAACACTTTGAAATGCATAGCTCCATTTGAACAGATGCTTGAGCAATATCGGGCTAGACTTATGGCAGTAAAGGATTTGATCGCAGAGTTAAAATCGGATTGTCCCGACAACAAGGATTACGTGCGACTGAATACAAAACAAAGTGAATACCGATCTATTATTGTTGAACTCGAAAGCGCACTGGCGCAAGCAAAATCATAAGCCATGGAAGACATCTCAACGGAACAAAAAAGAAATCCGCTTCAAGAATATGCACCTGTCTCACCTGACCGGATATTGTAAAGAATCTCCGTACAAAAGCTACGGATGTGTCATGCACTGGTTGTATGTTTACTACGGTCTGAATGTAGCCGAAAGCGCACAATTCGGAAGTGGGGATTCAAGCATCAAAATGTGGGGAGAAACCATCGCTACGTTCACATGGAACGATGAACTTCAGATGCCAGTATTTGAATTCTACAAAGTAAAACACCTGCCAGACGTTGAATACCTAACAACACGTCAGGAGATATACATCGATGGAATGAAGAATAATCCTGAGTGGGCGAATCTATACTAACACATATGACCATGAGCACTAAAAATAACAATCACATCGACCCTCCATACGACGAACATGTGTATGCCAAGGCAACTGAATACTTCAATGCTAAAATGGAAGCATCGGAAGGGTTTGATATGCAGCATCCGTGGCGCATGCATTTTAATGCCGGATACAAATCAGGGTTTTCCGGCAAATCAGAATTACTCGAAATGCTGAAGGTGGTGTCTCCAATCATTGATAAGCACATAGATCGTACTCCATCTGGATTGAAACGAAACGAATTGTGTGATCTGAACATTAAAATCAAATCAGCTATTGCTATTAAATAACAAGTTAGTACATTTAGTTCTTTCCTTTTAGGTGGGTGGCGAAACCTAGTATCAGTAAATAGTTAAATCCAAAACAACAACCAATGAAAAAGTACATTTCTATTTTGGTGGCAAGCATCTTTGTCATCGGGGCGATTTCGCTCACATTTACAAGCTGTGAAAAGGAAACACCGAATCAGCAGTCTGTGCTTGTCCCGCAACCGCAGATGTCGCCAATTTACAATTGCTCGGCATGCTCCCACTATCACGGGACACTTGCCGGATTTCCAACACCACCACCACAATCAAGTCTTATTCGATGCTGCGTTTGCAGTCATGGATGGGCGCTTCGTGTTCCGCTTGGCGATACAGCGTATCTGTATCTAAGCATCGAAGGTGCAGCGGTTGCCTACACAAACATGGATTATCCTGAAGTTGATCCGTATATTTTCTATACGGATGAAGATGGGCATTGGGACGAAGTTAATGTCACCGACGGAAGATATGAAGTGGTCATGTCGAAGGATGGATATGTAACATCTGAACCAGTTGAGGTTGAAGTTGTCGATGGAAATTCAACCACCCCGATTTCGATTCAGTTGCAGGAGGAATAGAAATCATCGGGGGTTAGCATCCCCCGCGTAATGCCTCACAACTCGTTTCCCAAGGACGGGCAGTTTAAATGAAAGCATTAACTCTTCTTAGAGTAATGTGACCCATCGAGGGGAGTTTAAACTGAAGGCAGAGGGGTGTTGAATTGTTTAACAAAAAAAATTATGAAAGAACTACTTGAATACCTAGAAGCAAATTACAGCGAAACTCATGTTTGTTCACTGTTTGATGAAGAAGTACTGAACTGGGTGGAAGACGGATGGGAGGATGATTACGAAGATGATTACGAATGGTACGGAGATCACAACAATGGAGAAGCACAGGACGTGATCATTGATCAAATAATCGATGAGATCAAAAACAAATTCCCTGATCTTGATTCGTCTATTGACCTTCATGACTTACTGAAAGATCGATACGACTGTCTAAATTATTAATCCATGATAACAAGAATCAAGATAGTTGAAAAGAACAACGGGGCTGTTTACTACGTTGCTCAGGTCTTCAAGGTATGGGTAATGGTCGGTTCTATTCTGTCGTTTCCTTTTAGAGTTTCGGGATCATTATTTGTGACATTGGTTAATTCGATATCGTTATATTCTGAATCAGGATGGTATTGGTGTAAATACCCGATTTTCCTGAGCCTTAAACCCGATTATTCCCACCGTGAATACGAGACCACTAAAGATGAATACACGTATTCAAACATTGGGTTTGCCAAAAAAGCAATTGATCGATATCTTGAACAGATTCAGGTGCAGAATACTATTTTGAAGAACTTAAAAAAAGACAAGAAAGACCAACGTGAAAGTCAGAGAGTTAAAAAACGATCCTATCTAAAATACCCATAAAATTGACATGAAGATCGAACCATTACAATTAGCTGAGTTTGATTTAGTTGAAGTGAAGTCAACCAACGAGTGTCGCCCTACTCCACATTGTAAAAAACATGGGGCGATGAATAAGATCACGACCGATGGTATCTGGCGGTGCATTACCGTTTCGGGATACAAATCAGTGCAAAATGGGAAATCGAAGGGTCAAGTTCATATGGAAACCATTTGCAGGGCGGGATGCGCTGAAGTATTTGAAATCAGGGAGGATCGCGGATAATGGCACTAAAGAGACCAATGTCCGAGAGCTACCAGATCGCTATTTCCGATAAGGAATTCATCGATGATATGATTAGCTATAATCCTAAGAACAAGCCAAAGCACTGGTTCATTCGATGTACTTTGGACGAACACATTTACGTTTCAATATACCTCGGATGGCTGATTGCCAAAGGTAGAATTCAAGATGCAAAAAACTTATAACTAAACACAAAATGGACAAAGAAGAATTTCACAAAAGACTACATCCTGCTATTTCTCACATCAACGCAAGTGATAACATGAGCGAGGAAACATTGGAGGCTATCAATATCATGGTTGAAAAGGTTACAAAAATGTCTACCGAAGAAATCAAGAGAATGGTTCGCAATAACCGAAAGCCTGATTCTGTAAAGGATGCGCAACGGTATATGTACTCATGTGAAGGCGATATGGGATTCATGGGTAGTCCTGATTACTACGAAGCAAAGAAGATCGTGGACGATTGGAATCAAGCTAATCCACAATGAAAATAACTGAATTGATCGCAGCGCTTGAAAAGGCGAACATAACCTACGGAGATTTAGAATGTGCTGTTGATATTGCCACTGAAATACCATTGCAGGAAATCAAAGAGGCACATCAGGTTATGCCGTATTGTGATCACTATCCAATGCCACCTAAATTTGTAATAAGAATATATACCAAATAATGAAAAAGAAACCTGAATATCCAGATCAAGCAACGTTCGGAAATGTAACTTACATTCGAGAAGATTTAGCTACTAAGCCCAAGTATATCATCTACATTGTAGATACTGACCTAGGCGATGTGATAGGCGTGTACGATATCGATACCGTTAATTGCACTACTGGTGAGACATATACCGCAGTAGATGGGTGTCAACTAAACGAAACAGTTTGTATAAATGGACGCGATATCGGAGATCACACTGGCTTTGGCTTAGACCTTGACAAACACCGCATATTTATGCAGAAAAAAGACGCAATGACGCTAAGTAAAAAATTAAGATCAAAGCCGTTAAAGGCATTTGAGAAGAAGCGCTGATGAAAACCCTATATCTTCCGATTAAGAAAAAATGGTTTGACATGATCCTCTCTGGTGAAAAGAAAGAGGAGTATCGAGAACTGAAGAAATTCTACTTTGACCGTCTTGTTAATACATGGGAATACGCAGGTCAGTTCAAAGGTAAACTCAAGGACTTGACCAAGTTTGAATATGCAAGATCATTTGATCCAAAAGAATTTTCAAAGTATAACCTAGTGTGCCTGAGAAACGGATACGGAAATAGTGTTCCAGAAATAGTCGTTGAATGTTTAGGGATTTCCATTGGAACTGCTAAACCCGAATGGTCAGACAACTGGCAAGGTGAATTGTTTGTTATTAAACTCGGTAAGGTGCTAGAGCATTACCATAACGGCAAATGCGACTGTTCGCTAAATGAAAGTGATCCTCATTGCACCGGAGATTGTAATCCGAATTTGATTAACAATTAAACCAAGTGAATATGGAGATCAGGTATTATTTTGAGCATTTCGAGCAAGGTAAGTTCATCGATTATGAAAAGGCAAGTCTTACGGATGATCATGACTGCGCCCTTTCATTTTACAATAAAGAATGGGCAGAAAAATGGCTTAAGCCAGTACAAATTACGGAACAGGAAATTGAAAAATTAGGATTCGCTGCGATATTCATGGATGGATTGAAAAGTGAATTCAATAAAAATGGGATCGATCTATATAAGGAGTTTGTGATAGTTCCATATACAATTGAAAGCGTTAAGCACAGGGAACTTAATCCCATTTCAGTAGAGTTTCACGATGGAACAAAAATAAATGTTGCCCATATGAATGGGAATATATTTACACGATTACAGCATAAATACGAGTTTAACAGGTGGGTCGGCTATAAAACAATTGTAAAAATCGACGGCACTCCATCTGCTTATTGGGGGATGACAAAAGAAGAAATACTCGAAGAGAAAAACAGAATCAAAAAACTACAAGATAATCTATGAACACAAAATCAGATGTAATAAAAGCATGTACGATTGTAGGCAACATTGTAAAACTACCGGACGTTCAATTAGAACGAAAGCTATACGTGGATGTGGCAAAGTCAATGGAACTAATCGGAGGAAAATGGAAGGGCGGTAAAGTCCTAGGATTCGTTTTTCCAAATGATCCAACCAAACTACTCGATTCACTAAAAGAATATTCCCCGGAAAAGAACCTTAAGAAGGATTTTCAGTACTTTTTCAACGCCAGATCATCTAGCTGACGAATTGGTGCAATATGCCAACATCAATACCGAAAACACGGTACTGGAGCCTAGTGCGGGTCAAGGATCGATCATAGACGCTATTCTACGAGCACATCCTGATCAGCGGATGATTTTCTATTGTGAAAAGATGGATATTAACCGAGTGATCTTGTCGGACAGATACGGTAAGAAAAGTGAGATAATCCCACTAAATGTTAAGGACAATGATTTCTTAAATCTTTCATCGGTAGCTCATTCATTTGACCGGATTGTTGCCAATCCCCCATTCTCCAAAAATCAGGATATTGATCATGTGAAGCACATGTATTCAATGCTGAATACTGGAGGTAGATTAGTAGCAATAATGTCTAAACATTGGCAGTTGAGTGAGAATAAAAAAGAGTCTGAATTCAAAGACTGGCTTGATTGGATAGACTCGGAGGTGATTGAAATTGAGGCAGGTGCATTCAAGAATAGCGGGACAAACATTGCGTCAGTAATTGTGATCATTAACAAATAACACCAGAGCCATGAAAATCATAAAGCAGGGCGAATTAAAGCCAAAAGAAACAAAGAAAACTTGCAGTAAGTGTAAGACCAAATTCTCTTTTACAAGCGCGGATATTAAACCCGATTTTAGAGATGGTGATTATGTTATTTGCCCGACATGTGGCGCATTTATCGCAGCTAAGTAGGTTTTAACACATTTTAACTTTTAAAATTTGTAGGCTCCGAATTCCTGCCATATCATTGTACTGTCAAACCAAACAATTAACAACCATGAAAGCAACATACACCATTGAAGAAGTGGAATCTTTAATAAAGACCACGATCCAACAAACAGTATCAGGCTATACCGAGTGGCTTAAAAAAGAAGCAGAAATCGTATATAAAGACACGAAAGAGATCGTCCCGAATTCTGAAATGTCGTTGAAGCCGGACGCAGGTAGTATGATGGATAATTACATATATCCAAGACTAAAGGATAATGGAATTAATTTCTTTTAACCATTATAAAAACAAGATACCCATGAAAGAATTCAAATTTTACGACCAAGGTCTAAAAGATTTCATCCGCGAAGAAGATGGATGTCCATTGAAAAAAGAATTTGCTTCTTACGAAGAGGCGGATGAGTTCGTAGCCAAAGGTGGACTGGATGACTATGGATGGACTAACCAAGGAACAAAACTTTGGGTAGACGAAGATCAGGAGTAAGTCTCATAATTGTCAAACCAAAGAGCCATGATCCAAAGAACACTTCAAGAATACCGTGACCTATTTGCCCATAATCCAGATATGCGATATCAGGCTATCAGGGGCATGGAGCTATTGTCTGAATGGGAAACCGCTGCCGAGTACTGGAAGAGGCTAGGGGATAAGGAAAATGAGGCTGCTTGCCTATTAATTCTACGGGCAACCGAACAGGGAGATCGTTATCGATCCGCTTGTGCTCATTTGAACAAATGGGTTGACGAAACTGTTGAGCAGGGCATCATGAGCAAATACCATGCAATTGCAGTCGTATTTCCTGAAATGAACCGAATCTATTGTATGCACTACAAATAAAGAAGAGCCATGTACATGTACCCAATCACAATCAAGCGAGAGCCACAAGAGGTTCGTTACGAAAAGGAAATTGAACTGAAGGACGGGCAGTTGACTTTGGCGGAATTGAGAAAGTTCGTTTCTGAAGATGAGACATTTTCAATAAACGAAGTGGAGACTGATCGTATTTTTGGTTACGTAACAATGTTATACATTAATGGCAAGCGACTCGAAACGCCAGAAGAAACAAAAGTTCGCGTGGAAAAGGAAGAGACCTACATGAAGAACTACAATGAATATCATTTGTCAAAAAAGACCAAATAATCGTAAAATGAAAACCAAAATCACATTACTTGCTATTGTAATTGTAATTATAGCGACCGGATGCGCTGATGTAAGCCCCCATGTCGAGGACTGCATAACAAGTCACCCATACGGATTTTGGGGCGGGTTGTGGCATGGATTCATTGCTGCGCTTAGTTTCATTGGAAGTTTATTCTCTGATGATATTGCGGTGTACGCTTATAATAATAATGGAGGATGGTACGATTTCGGTTTTGTTCTTGGTGCCGGAATTTTGGGCGGAGGTCTTGGACGCGGATCAAAGAAGTAACTAATACCGAAAATAATATTCTGAATTACAAAAAAAACATTACTATGAAAATCAATAAGGTCACATTAACCGGAGCGGACAACAAAACAAATTACGCTGACCTACTTAAATTACAGGAACAATATCCATTTGTTGAATGGGGCATCCTATTTAGCAAAAGCAGAGAGGGTCAGCAAAGATATCCTACGCAAGAACACATTAAAGATCAGTTCACTGGAATTGGTTCACTGGAGTTGTCTGCTCACTTTTGCGGATGGTGGTCAAAGGTGGTTTTGGAAAATCAAAACTTTGAACTGATCACTGGGTTGCCTGATCAGTTTAAGCGAGTTCAATTGAACTACAATTTCAAAAACTCCAAAGGGTTCGATTTAATTACGCTCCTTCGATTTGCTGAAAACTATAATCAAAAGAGCATCATCCTTCAGTACAACAGAAGCAACTCGGAAGTACTCGATAAATTTCGGTCGGAAAACGTATTGCCAGAAAATATTCACTTTTTGTATGATGGAAGTGGCGGAAGGGGAACGGAAATTCAAGTCATTGACGAACCGATTGGTACGTATTACACTGGATATTCCGGTGGGTTAAGTACAGAAAATATTGATAGCATTTGCGCTACAATTAGTCGAGCGGAAAATCAAAGCAAGGTTTGGATTGATATGGAAAGTGGAGTAAGGACAGACAATGATTTCGATTTGATTAAAGTCGAAACTATTTTACATAAATGCGCCTTATTTGTTTCTTAAAAAAACCACACCATGAGAATGATCAAAGGCTACATAGCCAGAAACAAGGGCAGTCTGAAAATTGAAGATATGTCTTTCTACAAAACAAAGCAGCAAGCGGAACGCATGAAGGGTCAGGAGATTTGTCAGGTTAGAATATTCATTGAAGTGCCCAAGAAAAAATAGCGCCAATGACATACTACATCTTTCAACACAACGGAAAACAATACCAAGTTTCCGATAATGCATCCGAGTCTCAACTCAATAAACTGCCATGCGAGGTATTGGTAAAATACGCTATGCGAAAACGAATTGCAGTAAAGAAGTTGCTAATTGCTAGTATACTGCGCACTGAAAAAACAATATTGCCTCATGCTTGATTTCAACAAAGGTATCGTAGTGATTGGTGACGTGCATTGCAAGGTGCATAGGTATCACAACATTCTTAAGCAATCGGATTGCTCAACAATTCAAGTGGGTGATTTTGGGCTGCAAGATGAGAATGATTGGCACATGGCAAATATCGACCCCTCAAAACACCAAGTTAATTTTGGGAACCACGACTATAATCCTTATGTGGATAAGCCTCATTCATGTGGGCATTTCAGGTATTTCCGTGACTGGAAGATCATGACCATACGTGGCGCACTGAGTTCTGATAAGCATCTTCGGTTAGAAGGATACGATTTGTTTGAAAATGACGAAGAGTTGAATTACGACCAGATGGGTGATGCGCTCGATCTATATATAAGCGTGAAGCCGGAAATTATGATCACGCACGATTGTCCTCAATCAGTGATGATGGAGTTGTTTGACTTCAATGAAAATACGAAGTACTACAAATCCGGTACGAGACAGGGGCTTCAATCAGCATTTGAGATTCATCAACCTGCTATATGGTTGTTCGGACACTACCACCGGAGCAAGGATGAAATGATCAACGGAACACGATTCATTTGCCTTGCAGAATTAGAAACGTTTAATATTTAGTATCACTAGCGGAGCGAAGGCTACCGCTGAGGCAAAGAAACTACTTTAAACAAAAACCATGGGAGTTCTAACTTGTTCAAGAAAACACTGCGACAACATCATGTGCGATACTTACGTTGATGGCGTAGGATACATTTGTCGTGAATGTCAGGATGAATTCATTAATTACGTTCGATCAGAGCGTCTTGCTATTTATTCCGAATATCAATTGCCTCCAATCCTTAATGGATTCTTAGAAACAACAAGAAAGGGGGAGTTTGATCAACAGGAAGGCACTATTGATCTTCGGGCATTCTTCAATAAGCACACAAAACAATACTAGATGAAACAAATCGAAATAAACGGAAGAAAGTTCTTGTATGCTGTTGGATCAACTGGCGTGGGCGAAACGTGGTGTCGTGTGACAAGATTTTACGAATACAAGATGGGAACTGTTCGGCATCACATTTTTTGGACTAGAGAGGAAATGACAAACGTATTTGCCTTTGGCGTTAGCATGGATATTGAGTCTCTTGAGCATTCCAAAGAATACGTGAATAAATGGGTAATGCAAGAATTCAGGATTTTCACAGACAAAGAGGAGGCTGTAAGATTGCGTTCGGAGCAAATTAGTAAAGGAGAGATAATATGAAGGTGTCTGTATTGCTTTGGATCGACGATATGCGCAACCCACATGATCCAATTTGGGATAAATGGATTCGCGAGCGTGTTATGTCGGAAGGATTCATTGCCGTTCATTGGGTGAAAAAATACGACGAGTTTGTAAGTTGGATTGAAAGAAATGGATTGCCACATGTAATCTGTTTCGATCATGACCTCAGTGATATTCACATCAAAAAGAGCACCTACAAAGAAAAGACCGGATTTGATTGTGCAAAATGGTTGACGGAATATTGTATGGACAAGAACCTGAAACTTCCTATCCACCTATTGCAAACATCAAATCCAGTTGGAAAGAAAAATATTGATGATCTATTAATCTCATTCAAGAAATGGCAGGAAGAGGAAAAGACGCACAAATAGATAAAGGCACACTGAGAATTCATGTATCTAAAGGACAAAAGAAGGTTTTGAAAAAACTTCACAAAAAGAGGTTACGCAAAACACCTGACGACCGCAATCCTCAATCAAATCGATACGGAGGAGGATGGGCGGTCTGATACGATATGAAAAATTAGCTGTTGATAGTTTGTTTGGTTGTTAGTTGAATTTTGATTACCAATGGTTTACTTTTAGCCATCGAGTTGCTGACTCAAAACTAAAAGACCGCTGAAATACATGAAGAATTTTAAACCGGAAGGTCGGATTGCCGACAAAACAATTGGAACCCCCATTGGTAATTGGATTCTTGAACCAAACATTTTAACTCAGGAAGAACGTGACCAAGCAATACAAAATGTGATTATGCTGAATGAAGACCCTGATTATGTATTCGAAAGGAAAATGCCAACGGCTGCGTCTGCTTTATTTGTGGCGTTCAGTTGGGAATACACGCCAGAGGATCAGGGATATAATTATTGGAACAACATTATGCATCGTATAAACAAAGTACAATTCAGAGACAATTAACCAACCATTTAAACTATGAGTTCATTTATTTTGCTGTTAATTTGGATCATTACCGCAGCGTGTGCGTTGCTGATTGTAGAATCAGTTTATAATCCTGCGCTGATTTTCTCTTTGAAGGATTGGCTTAAGAGCAAGGGCTACATCAAAGGTTACGACGACAGAAAGTGTATGCCTGAGTTACATCCTGATCTTGAGTACAAAAAGGAATCCGGCAAACTACTGGTAAGTAAGGTGGTTCATCCCAACAAGAGAGCATCTTCATTCAGTGTATTTGTTCGATACGTTTCTATGAATGCTACTGAGAAATTCGACGTGTCAACGAATACTCATCTTAAATCAACGTCAGAATCATTGGTATGCAGGAAATAGAAATCGACACTCCTGCTATTCCAAGGTTCCTTCGTTCAAATGGAGGTAAGGACGTTATATCAATAGAGAATATTCCTGAGTCCGCATTGATCAAGATGGCAGATGAGTTCAAAAGGAAGTTATTAGAATTGCACAGGCAACGTAAATCCGTTTCAAAATGAGAGAATTCATTACTAGTCCTGATGGCAGAAGAGTTGATCTTGATGATCATGAAATATATTCATATTTGCCGGATGATATCGACAGGTTGGATGATAAGATGGAAATGTTAATAGGCAGAACCATTTTGTACATGAATTATTATCCAGATAGAGGAACCGAGTTGTTTCCATTGGTAAAGCAGGAGCCTGATATGGTAGAGAGTGGATATGGTCTTGTGGACGTAAATAATTGTGGTTGGTATCAGCGAGTTCGTGTTGAAAAACTAATTAAGCAATACGCTGAAGGCAAAAGAGATGCAGTTATTTCAAAAAATACAATGTGGTTCAAGGAGCAAATATTCTTATTCCAAAATGAAATAGAAAACATGTGCTAATTAATAAGTGTCAAACCAAATCAAAAATCAAATGACAACAGAAAGTCAAAATGCAGCGATCCTGCGACATCTTCAAAAAGGAAAATCGATAACCGCTATTGAGGCTCTTAAAAAGTTTGATTGTTTTCGTCTAGCTTCAAGAATTCATGACTTGCGAAAAAACAATGAGCACAACATTATTTCGAAACGAGTTACTAACAGCAAGTTGAAAAAAACTTTTGCTAGTTACCGTATGGTGATTGAGTAAAAGTACTATCCTTGCAAACGGTCGCTGAAGAGTTCGTGTGGTGTGGGATAGTTTCGATTAAAAAAAGCATAATACAGTAAACATTTTAGTACACAGCCCTTAGTACAGGCGTGAGGTTAGCAAGGTTTTATGCTTAACCCTTACACTGTTCGAGAAACAAAACCTTTCGTCTGGAAAAGGGCTGTCATTTTGTCCCCTATATTTTTAGGGAAATTAACCGCTGAATAATCGTGTCCAAAAAAAAAGACCCTGCTTTCTTATTTTATTCTAAAGACTGGATTTCCGGTACGGCAGAAATGCTTCCTCATGAAAAAGGAGTTTATATTGATCTGCTTTGTTATCAGCATCAAAGCGGATCACTTCCTGTAGATACAGAACGCATAAGAAGGATTGTAGGATTAGATAGGTCTGAATTTCTACCAATTTGGGAAATAGTAAAGGACAAATTCTACGAAAGAGATGGGCGACTGTATAACCGAAGGCTTGAGCAAAACGTAAGCGAACGCTTCGAGATGGCTGTGATAAATCGGATCAATGGCTCGTTCGGGGCTGTGGTAAGGAAGTCAAAAGCCAAATCCTTTGAAAAATATGAAATTAGAAAACTGTTCAAACCAGAGGAATTTAAGCACATTGCAAGCGAACGCTTAACCGAATGCATAACCGAATGGTATATAAACCGCTTAGCCTCTCTTGGAGATGAAGGTGGAAATGCAGATAATTTATTAAGTAATACTAATACTAACATAGGGGGTGTGGGGGATGAAAAAAAATCCGACAAGATTTCCGAACTCCCTAAAACCAATTCAACGGATGATGAAGTGATCGCCCATGGCAACAACGACAACAATCATCAACCTGCTCCACCAAGCGCAGCGTTCTTGGAATACCAAAAAAACTTCCAAAAGTCAGTAGATGAAATCAAAGAAATTCTGCAATCGGAGGAAACTTGGTTAGCAGATGTTTGTGCTCATCAGAATAAAGATCAAAAGAAAAATAACAGTAAAGAATTGAGTATTAATTTGTTAAAAGAGTATGTTGCTGATTTTTGCAGTCATCTTAAATCAACCGGAGTAGAACAAAATACCGTCAAAGAATCCAAACGGCATTTCAGTAATTGGCTTCGTAAAAATCTGAAAGAGAATCCGGTAAAGTCAGAATCCGGTAAAGTCAGTTACAACAAAAGCGCATTGGATAAACTCAGGCAACCCTCACCCGCCAAAGACGCTTGATGAAAACACACACAAATCGTTTTTAACGCAACCGCCCCGTCAAACCACATTACCCCGTCAAAAAAACCTGATCGTTGAAATTAGACGGCAAGAAATCAGCCACAATCGGATTCAAGCAGCACATGTCAGCACCAAACAACTACGGAAATTACAACGCTTCGAAAAAACCAATCGATGAGAAAACGGCAATGATCCTTGCCAAGAACATGATTGAATCGGGATTAGAAGTTCCGAAAGACATTGAAATTGAACGAATTGTACTGGGAACAATATTGTTAGAGAGTGATATTCAGGATGATGCGATTGATCTGATCAAAACACCGGAATTGTTTTACGAACCGGAGCACCAGATAATTTTTGATGTGTTCCGGTCAATGTACCAAGCCGACAAGAAAGTTGATATCGCAACAATCACAACAGAATTACGATTAAAATCACAACTGGAAAACATTGGAGGGGCTGTTTATATTTCCATGCTCCCGAACCGCGTAGCAAGCTCAGTAAATTTTAATGAACATGTTAAAACCCTACGGAATTTTTTCGTAAGGAGAACTGTTATTAAACATGCAATGCGCGGAATTCAGGATGCGTATCATGCGGAAGATGTACATGATGTTGTTTCAAACTTTTCATTGATGTTTGATGAGGTCGATGAATTGATGTCAGGAAGTAAAGCACTACCGAATGCGAAAGCATTAGCAATGGATGCGATTGAGAGATTGAATATCCGAATAAAAAAATCACACGAGAATAAAATAACAGGATGCCCTACTGGTCTCAAAAAACTAGATGAACTTACAAACGGATGGCAGAAGGGTAGCTTAATTGTTATTGGAGCTAGACCCGCTATGGGAAAAACTGCGTATTTGTGTTACAATGCGCGTGAAGCATCAAAAGGCGGATGGATTCCGATTATTGTTTCTATCGAAATGAAATCAGAACAACTCACGGATCGATCTATTCAAGGAATGCTTCCGTATAATTTTCCTGCATGGAAATTCAAATACGGAAAAGTAGATAGCACTGAAATAAGTTTGATCATGAATGCAGCGGATCAGTTTGCTCATCTGAAAATGGTAGTAGACGACCGATCTAAAATTTCTGTACATGAAATAAAATCATTGGTACGAAGGGTTATTAAAGAAATTAAAAAACGTATCAAGGAATATAAACTTTCAAAAGGAGACAATAGTGATGTAACGCAGGACGAATTGAATGTGATTGTGCTATTGGACTATTTACAGATTGTAGACACTTCGGAACAAAAAATAGGAGTACGAGAACAGCAGGTAGCGTTTATTGCCCGTGGATTAAAAGCAATAGCTAAAGAACTTTATGTTCCCGTTGTTGCCCTTGCTCAACTAGGTCGAGCAACCGAACAGAACGCAGAGAAAAGACCTACAATGGCAAACCTCCGTGAAAGTGGAGCGTTAGAACAGGAAGCGGATATGGTAGCATTTATTCACCGCCCTGAATATTACGGAACGACGACAGATGCTGAAGGTAACAGCATGGTCGGAGTCGGAGAAATTATTGTAGAAAAACATCGAGATGGAGGTATCGCGAAGAACGGAGAAATCATATTCGGATATAACGAATCTCTGACCGCTATTCGTGATCCAGATCGTGATTATAACGAAATGCCAGTTTCAAATACACCCGCACCATTAACACCCAATTCTGGATTTCTAAAAGAACCAAAGAACTTCTATGAAGTAGAAAAAGAAGAAACCCCAATAGTCAACACTACCACAAATAATAACGAAGAGGAACCATTCTAACATGACACAACAGCTAAAACAAATATTCAAAGGGATAATGCCTGACGGAAAATCATGTCAGTGCATCCTTCATGAAAACAAATGCAGGATGATTACGTGGACAGAGGCATATCAAAGCGTATATCTGAATGTATCAAAACGGGAAGAATTTTTAAGCAGGAGACCAATGGATATATTCGAGATGAAACATGACGCACTGGAAGTTAATCTTGATCCTGATCAAATAGTAGCGCAACGCTTTATGATTGTAACAATTCACACTCAATAGTATGAAAGTAAAAGTATTCGAACGGGTAGAAAATCCGGCAAAAGAAAAAGGAAAGCTGTATATAGCAGACGACGATCAGATTGTTCTGTGTACCGAAAATCAAAAGGGAGAAACGTTCATGGGCGTCGTCCTTAAAGTAAGTAATCGGTTTAATATAGAAAAACCAGATGAAGCAGATGGAGATGTTATTGAATTTAGCGCAGAGTACTTTCGACTATTCAGGTTCAGTATAGAACTTTCAAACGATTAAATGAGTCGCCAAACAAAGTGTTTTATTGCCATTGATCCGGGCGCTGTAACCGGAATCGCCATTTGGACTGGTCAAAACCTTCGACTAAAAAGCGGCAATTTCTTTGAGGCTCTTTATTTCTTGGATGAATATGTATTTGATGATCTGATTGCAAACAAAAAGGACTTTGAAATAATAATTGAAGACCCGAATAAAGTAAAACTCACATTCAGACGCAAGCAACATAAGCAAGGAGAGAATACAGTTGGGATGAATGACAGAAAAGCCCAGAACGTAGGGATGAATAAACGGGATGCTCAACTATGGATATTGTGGTGTGAGCACAACAGATTAAAACATAAGGCAATTAAACCGCTACAAAAGACACTGAACGGTCGGAATCTTTGGGGAGGATCAAATGGCAAAATATCTCAGGATGAATTTGAAGAGAAGTTGGGAATAAACATTAAAACAAATCAACATTGCAGAGATGCATGCTTGATATTGAGCCAGTACGTTAAGTTGGAAGTATGAAGAAACGGGACGATCAATTATTACGGGCGATAGACGGGGAGACGCAGGGCGTTTCTGAACTGTACATAGAATACGGTCAGAAGATTCGGGTAGCCAAGCGGTGCGTACAAGAATTATTGGGATTTGATCTGGATGTATTAATCAGCAAAAAACAGCCCCATGTAGATGGACGAAGGATCGTATGGGCGATATTGAAAACAGAAGGAATATCCTACGTTCAATTGGCGTCTATATTCAAATGCAAAGTTTGGGATCATGCTAGTATATCCCATGCACTAAAAGAACACGAAAGGTTAGCGGATAAGCAATACAGAGCAACATTCCAGAAAGTACACGATATGTACAAACAGGAAATAATCAAACTAACGTCATCAGAGCAGCGGTTGGCTCAAGTTAACGACGAAATCAATAAGCTAAGTCAGATTAAAGCATCAATTGAAATGGATATTCGAATCAGTGAAATAATAACTAAGAACAATTAACAATAGTAGAATGATTGATCACTCCCCCTCCTTCTTTCCAGACAAATCAATCTGTTTCTCTTTATGGGGAGACCAACCTCATTATTACATAGGTGCAATAAAAAATGCCGAGTTGGTTAAATTGTATTTACCGGAATGGCTATGCGTATTCTTTGTTCATAAAGATGTGCCTAAAAGAATACAGGATCAATTATTAAAGCATGGACTTATTGTTGTTATTGACGATGCGCCAAATCACTTAGGAATGTTTTGGCGATGGAGCTATTTAATTTCCGATCAACTATACAGGACTATTCATGATGGCTTCATTAAACAGAAACTATATTTCTTATCCCGCGATTGCGATAGCCGGATCACAAAACGAGAAGCCGATGAAATAAACGCATGGGTAGAGAGCGGAAAGACCTTTCACAGCATCATTGCTCATCCATATCACAATATTCCAATGCTAGGAGGTTTATGGGGGTGCATTATAACCACCGACCTTATTAACAATTTTACACAGTGGATGGCTGAATACAAGCAGTCTGCTCTATATTCCGACCGCTACCAAGTCGATCAAGATTTTTTATCAAAATTCGTGTATCCGTTTGCTAAAAATGATATGTTTGTTTCAAACATGATGTTCAAACAACAAAACCCTGATTATTCATTCATCGGTGAAGGATTGAACGAACATGATGAACCGATAGTTCCCCATCATAGAGAAGTGCTTAAATCTTATACTGAAATTCTTTACCCAATCTATCATAAGTAATAACCATGAGTGAATTTAATATCGATACCGCAAGTCGAGTACTTGTAATGATCCCTGCGTACAATGCGTCTAAAACAATTCATGACACATTGATCAGTATACATAGTCAGACCTACGTACAAAAGAATCCAGATTCAATTGATATTGTTATTATGGATGACGGGTCTACTGACGACACCGCTTCAAAAGCACTCACTTGTATTGATCCGGCTTTTAGAACCTGCGACTTACCGCACGTTGAACAAAACAAAGAAAATAAGAAAAGGGGTTATTGCCGGAACTGGTTATTGGACTTCGCGCACGAATGGGTAAAAAACGAAGGCAATAACAAATATGCTGTTTGGTGCGATGCTGATGATATAATGCACCCTGAAAAAATAGCGAAGCAGGTTGAGTTCATGGAAAATAATCCAGAGGTGGGTTTTTGCTGCACTAATTACAGATCGGTTAATTCATCGAAAATAGATGACCTTATTAAGGAGTACGATAATGATGTTCTTTTTAATGAAGCGGGGAATGAAGGCGGTTGCCAGACATTAGTACATAAGGTTAATGCCCTATCATATGAAGAACTGATTGATGTAAATCCTATTTCTGGATGCACTGTCATGATGTGCCTTTCATTAGTTCCTAAACACATTCGATATGATGAATCCGAACAGGCGGATGGAATAGAAGATTGGGGATACTGGAAGCGGTTGTATTATCATCGTCATGTATTTGCTCCTGACGCGCCATTGCCAGTTGATCCGAAGCGTGTTGTATGTATTTCAGACGAACCTCTGTACATCTACCGGATTAGGGATAAGTCTTCATTTCCGGCACCAGAACCAGTTAAACTATTCCGGTTTGACGATATCAGCACCAACACCGATCTGGAAGAATGTAATGCCATTGCTCGATTCCTGAAAGAAAAATATCCGTCCTGCCGTGTCCTCTATGCCGTGTCACCGCTAGTCTTCCATTTAGATCACGAACCGACCAAAGAAGCAAAGGAACGGGTATTCCCGCGTGAATTCGGAGCGCTATCAGACGTTAGGAATTTCTTCTGCGTTAACAAGGTCGGGTTCTTAGGACGGGAGCATTACCCTGAATTCGTGGAGATGTGTAACCATGGGCTTATTCATGCGGATCACCGTTTATTGAACAAACAAGCGCAGGAGATTAGTATCATGGGCGGAGCAGCGCTAACGCAAAGCAAAGTATTTATTCCGCCATTTAATAAATACAACGAAGACACCGAATCGATTTGTTCTGATAACAATTTGGTGCTAGTTAAATTCAGTGACGGGTGGAGATCATTTGAGCACGAACCGTATGATGATACTCATTCACTGTGGTATTTACATCCAAGGCATTGGACGGCAGAAAAACTGGAAATCTATATGTCAAAATCAATACATATCCAATGAGAGTCTATTTTGAAGTGAATGGGTGGGAATACGACCAAGAATTAAATATTGACATCATTCCTAATATTGGGGATTTCGTTGAGATGAGAAATGAAGATTTTGCCGACTTGTTTTCAAGACAAGGGTATGGGATAGAAGGAAATAGATATTCAAACGTAGGCATCGTAAAGTCTCGATGTCTCAGAAATGACGAAGATGGGTTTTATTGGGAAGTATCAATTAATGTAATTATGGACAGATTCGATACAAGTACTAGGCACTATAAATAGTTTACAAACAAAATAGTTTATGAGTTACGATGAGGACAAGAGGGTAGTCTACAACAACGCACTTTACCGATATGGATTTTTGTGTTTGTTGTACCTGATGCAGAACGCGGAGGAGCGGGAAAAGTACGAAGATGCAAGGATTGTACTTGGGGTTATTAAGCATCACAACGATAAATACGACATGAAATTACCAGAACAAATGAATTCCGAATCGATTGCGGACTACATACAGGGATTTTGGGAATTGGGTTATGCAGGGACAACTGCTATCAAGAACATGCCATCCTATGTTCAATCGGTTGAAGAGGAGATTATGATGATCGATGCTATTGAATATGTGTTTAGAAACAAAGAAAGAACCTGTTAAAATGTCAGACAATATACTTCCAGTACCAAGTAAAGTTGCCCGTGTTACGTGGACTGCATTCAATAAACGAGTAGTTGAATACTTCTTCGATTTAGATACCAACGAGAAGGTGATTCTGAAATGCAGCCGGATTTGTGAGTCGGGCGTTGTCCACAGGATTGAATGGTTTGCCATCAAAGACGTTGAATTGGTATCGTCACAGGACTACAAGGGCGAATACAATTTTGACGATGAAGTGGGCGATATCAACTATGCAGGAGGCTAAATAGATGAGAATAAGTTTGCACCAACCCAACTATTTCCCCACACTGGCTTACTTCGAAAAGATCAGGCAGGTTGATTTATTCGTGATCATCCGGCACTGCCAGTTTGAAAAGGGGAACTATCAGAACCGCTTCAACATGAACGGAGAATGGCACACCATGTCGGTAAACAGCGGATCAAAAGACCTGATATCCCAAAAGAAGTACGTAAATCCAGAAGTTGATTGGAAACGAATTAAACAGAACCTGAGTCAGTATGATCACATCCTAAGTCGGTTCGATCACTTTATAAACGAAGAACTAGACCTAACAAACATCGGGATCGTTGTTGAAATATGTAGGCTACTGGACATTCACACAATAATTGATTACGACTTTAAAACAGAAAAAAAGGGCACGGAACGTTTGGTGGAAATTTGTAAACATTATAACGCAACTACTTACTTGTCAGGATCAAGTGGTAAAAAATATTTGAACCTAGATTTGTTTAGAAACGAAAATATTGAAGTGGAATACCAAACTGGACAGAATTACGAACCAATCATAAAGACACTGGACAAACTGAATTTTAAGTAATGGCTCACGTTAAATTCGTCGTATGTAGGAAAGCCAAGTATCGCTCATTAGAGGACGCTAACCTTGACCTGCAAAAGATTGCCGACCGGACGAAGAATCAGAAGAACCCAGTGATCCCAAAATACGCCTACAAATGTTCGAGTTGTGGTTCCTTTCATTTAACCAAGCGCCTTCCGATTGAAGAAATCATGAAGGAAAACGAAGTGCTTAAAGACCGAGTGAATTCACTCATGAAGCTATTGGAAGAAAAGCAGAGCGCGGATTCAGCGGTAGAAGAAACAGAATTGCAACGCGCTGTTGCAATAATCAAACGGTCAAACAAAGCGCTGATTAAAGAGATTCGAAAAGAAGAATATATCGCTACAATGTTGGAGCAAGCTAATTTAGTTAGGAAACAAAACAAGCAGCTAAAAAAAGATAAAAACGACATTATTGCTCAATTACACCAAGCAAATATCCGTTCATATAATCTTGATAAATTGGTTAGCAAACTAAACGTACTATTGAAAAGACAGATTAGATTTACAAGAAAACTCGGACTTAACTCACAAACAACTCCATTCATCCCATGATCAAAAAGACGCCCGAATCAACGCACCTAATGCCAGTAAACCCTAAGATGGGGTTTGTGATCGAAGTTGAAAATGATAGCGACAAAGAATGCCATTGCTCCCTGTTTGATGCTTACAATCAGCGGATGAAGGCGAATGCGAACTACGGGCATCCATGGCTTATTAAGATCAGGTCGCTGAATCCAATTTGTAGTTATAATGAAATCCTAGGTCAATCCGAAGGTTATCCGTTCAAAGTGAAGCGTATGACCTTCTACCATTCATGGTTACAGGACAAGCTAACTGTTACCACCACCAGAACAACCGTGACAAGCAACTGGCTTGAGCGCCTGTTTGGTAAATCCACTACTGCCGTCACTGAGACTACCGATGAGCAGCAACCATGGACTTCATTAATGGGGATTCAATTAATCAACGCGAACCAAATGGGCAGTCAACGAATGGACTTCATGTGGGTTAAGAGTAAGGATCAAATAGATATGCAGGGATGCATTGACGGCAATACGCGGGTAGACCTGAAGGTTCCGGCTAAATCAAAGATCACACTAGAAGTCATTTTACACGATACACCAGAAAACAAATAATCGACTAAAAACACCACCATGAAAAGAATCGCAGCAGTCAAGCAGAATCCAGAAAAAGAAGTCCCCACTGAAGTACTAGCAGATGCCATTGTTGAAATATCAAAGTCAATGGATCGACTTAAGAATTCCCGATTGACAGACAAAGCAATTATGTTACTTATTCAACACAACTGTAAGCCATTGGGATATGGTAAGAATGTAGGTCAGAAAGAGATCAAGGCGGTTATTGACTCAATTGCAAGTCTTAAAAAAGCATACGTTAAATGAGTAGGCAATTAAAATTCAGGGCGTGGGACAACCATGAAAAGAAATGGCTCATGGGATACGAATATACTAACCTTGGCGGTTTTTCAATGTTCGGAGAATGTATGCTCATGGGAGAATGGAGTAGCGTTGTTAATCGCTTCATTCTGCAACAACACGACCGAAAGCCGGAAGATTTAATCGTTATGCAATTTACAGGGATGTTGGATAAAAACGGCAAGGAAATTTACGAAGGAGACGTATTGCAAATGGACAAGTACAATCAAGGCGTTATTACATTCCGCTCAGGCGCTTTCTTATATAACGAGGAGCCGATTGGCTTTGGAGTCGATGGATGGGATACTTTCATTTCAGAGGTTAAAGAACCTTATGGAGTTGTAATTGGAAATATTTATGAGCATGGCGACTTACTTATAAAACCTAAAAAATGAGCAGAGAAATAAAATTCAGAGCATGGCACATTAAGGATCAGATAATGGTCGATTGGAGCCTAATGTGCCAGTCAGCGTTAAATAGGGGCGATACTCCGTTTATGTATCATGTTCTGTCTATCATTGGCAAAGATCATTACCATGTCATGCAATTTACCGGACTCAAGGATAAGAACGGTATTGAAATATACGAAGGCGATGTTTTGCAAAGAACTGAATCATTGCCTATGTCGTCGCCTCCAAAAAGAAGAATGCCATTTGGCGATACTCCGAGATCAGTAAGATTCCGAGATGGGAAGTTTGTACTCCATAAAGGGGCAAACAAAAAGCACATGGTTCTTGATTCTCTATCCATACGATATCTAGGACTTGAAGTAATAGCAAATGTTTATGAGAATGACAACACCATAAAACATACCAAATGAATAGAGAAATAAAATTCCGAATTTGGTCTGGCATTGAAATGGAATACAAGATCATGGCGGGTTACTTAGGCGCATACTACGTTCAGGGTATCGATGAAAAAGATACCGCTTGTATGAGTCCAATGAACAGTAGGTATTATCCTCAAACGCCAGTTATGCAATTCGTTGGATTTTCCGATAAAAATGGGAAGGACATCTATGAAGGCGATATCGACAAAAATCACAAAGGATTTCACTGGGCATTCGTCGCAGGGTGCTTTGGGCTAAAATCAGATACGGCATTTTTAGCTGCCAATTATTTACATTCATGTTATAAGGATTACGCTTACGAAATTGTCGGAAACATTTATCAAAATCCAGAATTAACTAAATAGCATGTTCAATACTGTCATTATATCAACCAACGAAAACAGAGGATATTACGAGCACTTACCGCTAGTAGTAGCTGCATGGAAACGGTTCTTTCCTAATTGCAAAGTAAAACTGGCGTACATCACCAACAAACTTGAAAACAACGGGCTATACAACCTGTTCTCTCAAGTTGCTGATGAAGTTAAAATGTACGTCGAAGTCGCAGGGGTACATTCTGCAAACTTCGCGAAGGTCTCCCGTTATCTGTACGCATCCGAACAGGGAGATGATGTTTGTATCATCCACGATATAGATACCATCCCGCTTCAAGCAGCGTACTGGGAAAAACTTTTTAATGCATTTGATCGTGAAAAATTATTTTGTGTAGGTCACGATGTTTATGAAGGATCGGAGCACGAAGGGAAATTTCCTGCAAGTTCCATGATGGGAACCGGACATATCTTTAAAACTCTTATTAATCCGAATCAATTAGATTTCACATCGCTATTTCAGGGATTAGCAATGCGCAGGGTGTTTGATGACAAAGAAAATATCATAAACCACCCGACTATGTTTTCCGATGAGAGCCTGATACGGGCACTGATTTCAATCAACAACGTTCCAATTACCAAAGTAAACAGGGGAATTAATACCGATACTCAGTGGATTGACCGCTCATCATGGAAGACCATATCAGAGAGTGATTTGAAATACGGAAGTTATGTTGAATGTAACCTTCCTAGGAGCCATGAAGTGTATGACATTAAGCCTTACGTGGACAAAATAGAAGATTTCATTTTTTCAGACAACAATCATTTCAGATATATTAGTTCAAAATTGAAACAATGGAACACAAGCCAAGAATCCTGATCGTTCAATCAGCCGGAGAACATTTAGAAAACAGGGAATTTCGAGAAAGCCTGTGCATTAAACGCGCATTGGATTTAATCGGAGTCCCAAACACCGTATGGGGTAAAGGATATCCTACGTTTGCAATCCCGTTCCCTAAAATCTCAAAGGACTTCGATATTCTGTTGATTGTAGAGAACTATGACTTTTCGTGGATTCCAGACCTGAAAGAATTCAAAGGGGCAAAAATAATGTGGTCGATTGATAGCCATTTGGTTTTTGATAAACACGCTGAATTTGTAACCGCTCAGGAAATTAAACTGGTACTGGATAGCAACGTAATGATGACCCCAAAGTGGACGGAGCGAAAAATAGATTCAGTGTGGTTTGCGAATTGTTACGACCATTTACTGATCAAACCTAAACTGGATATTCAAAAGTCACACGTCATTGGGTTTTGCGGAAGTCGTGGACATCAAGAACGGGATGCGCAATTGGATGAGATCACCGAACAAATGAAAGCCCGTTCAATTGAATTAAAACAGGACATTCTGGTTATTGGGGACAACATGGTTAATGCGGTAAATTCATATATGATCCATTGGAACATGAATATCGCGAACGATATAAATTACAGAACTTTTGAAACGTGCGGATGCCAGACTGCTCTACTGACCAATTACACGAACGGATTGGACATGTTATTTGACGTAGAGAACGAAGTTATCACATGGGCTAGTCCCGTTGAGTTGCTACAAAAAGCACAGCGGTATTGTAAGGATATTACAGAGTGTATGCGTATTGCAAAGAACGGATACGAACGGGCACTGAGAGATCACACTTACGAAGCACGAATGAATAATCTAATAAAATTCCTTTATGGATAAGCTAATCGTCACTTACGACGAACAAAGTGCTGTTATTTCATTGCCGATTAACGGACAAGAAACGTTTGAGTTTGTTGCTGACTTTGAAGCAGGGCATGATAAAAACTCGGATATAAAATCTGTTGTTGTTGGAATGTTCGAAATCATACTTGAAGCGGAAGCATCACAAAATAAGACGCATGTAAGTTTTAGTCGTACAGAAAATAGACCGCAGAACGATAGATTGACTCAATCGTATTACCTGAATCTGCCCGAATATTCTGCCGACCCAAAATCAGCCCAAATACATGAGCGACAATTGATTAATAAAGGGGAGAAAATAATTTTCGGTAATTGTAGGGGAGTAAAAGCTATTAACATGTGGCTACATGAAATTGAGAATCATAACCCTAAAAACCCAGTTACATGTTAGTATTTGAAGGAGATTGTAAAGACAAAACCAAAACATTTATTTTTCAATTTGAGTTGATATCCCCGCTTTGCAAAACAGATAAGGTTGGAGATAAATACGACCTGATTAAAGAGGGAGATTATGAGTGTAATCGTCTTAAGCGAAAAATTAAAACTTATAGTCTATTAATGCTTTTGGAGCATCCTGCGCATTTCAGGGTTAGTAAAGTTTGCCTGAACGGTAAAGTTTATCAATTAGGAAAAGGGCGGCAATTGAATTTCATGCCGACTATTCATCCTGATACATACAAATACATTGTCAAGCCATGATTGAAAAAATAACAGCACAATATCCAGACGAATCATTTTTGACAGCAGACGGATTTGACGAAGCGATTATCGGAGTGCAGGAAATAGATATGCGACTCATCTATTCGGTTTCTAAGTGCATTGAAATACTCACAGAGCAAATGTCAGAAGAAGAAGCGATGGAATACTTTGAATTCAATGTGAGCGGTTCGTATGTAGGAAAACAAACACCTATCTGGTGTTACGATAATTTTTAAGATGAGCGAAAAAACACAATATCAACTCTGGTTGGCGCTAATCACATTCGTCGTGTGGATCGTTGTCTGTAATGTAATGGATTTTCTGGATGCACAAGATTGGCGTTTATTCAACGGGAAATTCATTACGTTGCTACTCGTAGGTTACTGGGTGAAAAATATTTCTTCAAAAGATGACGATCAGCCATGAAGCAAGGAGAACTAAGGATATATGCTCAATTTTCAATCAAGCAGGACAATCCTGAATTTTTGATTGAATGGAAGAATGGCGACATCTCGGAACAAGTTAAATGTGTCGAGTGCGGATGTGAGTACTTCGTTTGGGACAAGGGACGTGCATTTTCAGAAGCACTAAAGACTCAACCTTTGCTGATCAACGGAACTACTACCGCTGAATTTAAATACTACTGTTGTGAAGAGTGCTACAGTGAGATACCAGAAGAGATAAAACCATTACAAGGAGAAGTGATTACTTATACATTTCATTCAAAAAATTCAATACACATGACAGTAAAAGCGACGGAACTGAGAATAGGAAACATTGTTCACATAAATGAAGGAAACAGAGAAAAGGGAGACGTTATGGTTTGTCGGGAAGTTCACAATACATTCTCTGGACAACGAAACCCGATGACCAATAAAATAGAATCTGGCATTATCCTTAATCGCGAGAGAGGTCAAAGGGATATTGTCGAAAGTTGTATACACGGAGTTCCGATTACAGAAGACTTACTGTTGGAACTGGGAGCTAGAAAACAGCTAAACGACCCAGAAGAAAAGGAATCGCCATATTTCTTTTTTAAATACGAAAATAAATACAATAGCACAGTATGCCTACGTCATGATGTGTTTACGGACGGACGTTTCTATAATGGCTATGTGCCAGTTGATTACTTACATCAATTACAGAATATATTTTTCGTAGAAAGTGGTTGGCAAGAACTTCAAATTCCTGACCAAATGATTGACAGCAAATGATCCAGAAGGAAACAGTTGATAAGATTATAGACGCTGCGCGGATTGAAGAGGTCGTGGGAGAATTTGTGTCGCTTAAAAAGAGGGGATCGAGCATGATAGGACTATGCCCTTTTCACAACGAAAAGTCCCCGTCATTCAACGTTTCTCCGGCAAGAGGTATCTATAAGTGTTTCGGTTGTTCCAAGGCGGGAAATTCGGTTAATTTCTTAATGGAGCACGATCATTTATCGTATCCAGATGCGCTGAGATGGTTGGCAAACAAATACAACATTGAAGTACTGGAAGACGAAAAAACGGATGTTCAGATACAGGCGAACAATGAACGGGAATCGCTGTTTGTAATTAATTCGTTTGCACAAAAGTATTACACAATAAATCTTCACGAAACAGAATCCGGTAAAGCAATAGGACTGAGTTATTTCAAGGAGCGCGGATTCACAGAAGAAACGATCCAAAAGTTTCAGTTGGGATTTTCGAATGATTCGTGGGACGGGCTTACTAATGAGGCTATTACGGCTACTTATTCAAAAGAACTGTTGATTAAATCCGGTCTTTCTATTCAAGGTGAAAAACAGGATAAGCTATTTGATCGATTTAGGGGACGGGTAATTTTTCCTATCCACAATTCAACTGGACGGGTTATCGGGTTTGGTGGGCGTGTTATGGGCGCAGCGGACAAAAAAACTGCCAAGTACATCAACTCACCGGAAACGGATATCTACCATAAAAGCCAAGTGTTGTATGGATTGAACTTCGCAAAGAAATCAATCATTAAAAACGACACCTGTTATTTGGTAGAAGGGTACACCGATGTAATATCACTACACCAAAATGGAATTGAGAATGTTGTTTCTTCATCGGGGACATCGTTAACACCGGAACAGATCAGTGCGATTAAACGGTTCACTAAGAACATTGTGATCCTGTATGATGGCGACATGGCAGGGATCAAGGCTTCATTCAGAGGTATTGATATGATTCTTGCAGAAGGGATGAATGTTAGAGTTGTTCTGTTTCCAGATGGGGATGATCCAGATTCGTATGCAAAGAAAGTTTCCAATCGTGAATTAGTAGAGTTCCTTACCAACAATAGCAAGGATTTTATTTCGTTCAAAACAGGAATACTCGTAGAAGAAACGGCAAATGATCCGATCAAACGGGCATCCCTGATTCACGAGATTGTATCGAGCATCGCGATTATTCCAGATGCAATCACACGTACTGTATATATCGAAACGTGCAGCAAGCAATTAAAGATTGATCAGGAGATACTACTTAAGGAGACCAATAAAAAAATAGGCTCAACCAAGTCAGTCTCAAAAGCGGTTACGTATTTACGCGAACAGCACAGTGAAACAATACCTAAAGAACCCGAAGTAGTTTCATTAGGACACAAAGTTTCGGATAGAACAGAGTTATCGGAATTAAATATCTTGACGATCCTGTTGCACGAAGGCGGATTAACAGTACCAATGGCTGCTGAAGACGAAAACGGACAAAGGATGACCGTAGACGGAACACTAGCAGATTTCATTATCAACGAAATTGAGATTGACGCATATCCTTTCATGAATCATGCACACCAATTAATAATTACTGAATACATTTCACAATACAGTCAGGGAGTAATAGTATCAGTAGATCATTTCATTAACCATTCCGACAAAACAATTCGCGATCAGGCAATGAAAATGTTATGGTACGATGACATAGGATTTACCGACACAAAAGATGAAGTGAAAAAAAGTTTCGATAAAGCAACCGCGACAATGAATGCATGTAAGATGTATGTAGCATTGCTGAATCTTGATCGCGTAGATTATCTTATCAAACAAATACAGGATCAGTTACCGTTGTGCAATGAAGAGGAACAGGTCAAATTATTGGAAGAACAAAATGCACTGTTTACGGCAAAGCGGAAGTTTTCAAAGGATACAGGACGAGTAATAATAAACTAACTACATATGCTAAACCAATTACAGAACCTAGCAACGATAACTCCTCTAAATATTCTTAAGAAATTTGGAGCAGAAATGCAACCTAATGTCAGACTAACTAAAATAGGATGCGTAGACGGTTGTCCACCAAAAATACCCGTCGGTCAAATTGTAGTCGGAACACTTCATAGCGGCATTGAAGTAGGACTGTCATTTAATATTCGTCACGCTAGAGTCAGAACATCACCTTATTTCACTGAGGAGAAAAAATATAGTTTGTGGTGTACGAGCATAATCCAAGAAATGCTTCCGAATCAAACTTTTAGAACGAAGAATTCAATTTACAAATGGGAATCTATTTAGCATGGTGTACATTGACAACATGAATGCTACTTTCGGTCGAATGATCATGAATCACATGATTGCCGACTCTACTGAAGAACTTTTGTTAATGGCTGACAAGATTGGAGTAAACAGAAAATGGATACAAAAAGCCGGAACTTATCAGGAGCATTTTGATGTTTGCCTTTCCGCTAAGAAAAAAGCAATTGAATTTGGGGCGAAGGAAATAACTATGAGAGAATTATGTACAATGACATGGCAACGAAAACACTCGATTAATGGAAACAGATGACCAATTAATGAAAAGGCTCATGCTCGAATTAAAATCGATCAAAGAAGCAGATAAAAGGATCGAAGAGAAAGTGAAAAAATCATTTCTTACATGGATTAAACAAAAACTAACACCAAATGGACGAAGACAAAAGACCAACAAAGATTGACGCTGCAATCGCAGAAATGAAAGCGAGACTAAAAAACGCCAATACAGAGGTATTGCTAATGACGCGAGAGCGGGATGTCCTTCTAAAGGAACTTGGCAGTTTGGAGTCAATACGGGACAGCAAGCACTTTAAGTAGGGGAGATTTGAGCAGTTCAAGAGAGGCGTATATCGAAGGATGTCCGCCTCTCTTCGTTTTTAACATCTTTTAACTTTTAAAATTTGGTCACATCCGATCAACCGTGTAATATTGTCTTGTCAAATCAAACGAACAAAGTCACAGCAAAATGCTAAACTTCAACATCATCAATCTGAACCTGAAGATTCGCAACCTTGAAAGCAACGGCTTCCGCGAGTATCTGAATACTTGGGAAAATGAAACGGTTCATGGGCAAGAAAACCTGAACCACATAATTATGACTTGCACTAAGGGTTATTATTCGGGATGGGTTGCCGACATCTACTATAATGAGAGCGACAAAAGGTGTTTTATAGAGTACTCAAATCAACATAAACAAAACCCTACAACATGAATTTTCTCGACTATTACAAATCTTTGGATTTAAACAAGAGAATCAATTTGAAGGGAATTGGAGCAATGCTCAACCCGTGGCTAGTTGGCGAAAATTGTCCTTATGTTGGCAACATTAAAAGCCTTCAAATGTTAGATATTAATTGTGCCCGTGTATTAAGGGCTGACCAAATAACGTGGACGGATTGCGGAGACGTAGTGTTTTTTACAATAAACTGGAATAGCCCAATACGTCAAGCGTTTGACATTCTAAACAAGACCTGCAAGCTACATTATGGGAGAGATCATTCTATGTACCCATCAAATAGCTTTGACTATTTACAAATCGGAACTTGTAATCATTAAATCAACAGAAGTATGAGCAACGAGACTAAACAATGGAAAGTGTCAATGGCAGGAAAGCAAATATGGGAGAACAATACCTCCACAGTTTGTAGCGATATTCGAAGCAAGGATGACGCACGTCTTATCGTCACCGCAGTAAACGCATACGAGGCGAATCTGCAACGTATCATTGAACTGCAATCAGAAAACCAACGTCTGACCAATGATAAGTTGGATGTATTCCATGCTTTCTTGGCAGAACAGAAAGGCAAAGATCAAGTACTAGCAATGCTGATCAAAGCGAAAGATTGTATTCAGAACCTAGAAAAGTACACCTCTGGCGGAGAACATGCAATACCCTCTTTTATGGAAGAGATTGATACTATGATCAAAACGCATCTAAAAAGATAAGTCATGAGTAACGAAATAAAAGAAGTGAAACGGTACGACTTGTACAGAGCCGGACACGTTAACGATATGGACTCAATGGAGCTAGATAGCAAAGGCGACTACGTTAAGTTTTCCGACTACTCTTCCATGTCCTCAGAATTAAAAAGAGTGAAGGAAGAAAATGAAGAGCTACAACGTCAAGTAGGGGTGCAGTACGATCTTAAATGTAAGGTAGTAGGAGAAAAACATATACTGCAATCCGATAACGAGGCATACAAGAAAAGGGTTGAGGAGTTGGAAGATGCACTTCATAAAGTCGCGAAATGGGAAACTCCATTAACCGGAAAGTGTTGGGATGACGGAAGCCCAACAAGCTACGAAACCGAACACGGATCGAATGGAGTAAGAGATTACTTCAAGGCATTAGCTATGGACGCACTTAACTCCAATAAATAATCATGAAACAAACATATACGGTGTATGTTACACAGTACGCTTTGACAGACGGAATTCGGGAAAAGAAGGTATTGTTATGTGGTAGCGATGTACAGTGCGCTGATATTAATCAGTGTATCATGGTTCAAGATGCTGAGAATAGCAGGAACGTATTTTACCACAAACCACACTGGCACGTAAAAAGAGAAGATGCGATCAAGCAAGCGGAGTTAATGAAGGCACGTAAAGTACAGTCACTCAATAAGCAGATCGCTAAAATCAACGCATTAAAATTCGACTAACCATGGTATACTTAACTTTCCCCTTCTCGTATCAGGACTACAATGTAGTAAGACGCATCCCGAATGAAGTGGGTAAATTTTGGGCTGATTCTGTATACGTTACACTCAAAAACAACGAAGGATTCTATTGCCGATCATTTTTGAATGGGATGCATTCAGGCGGTGGTAGTCCAACCGAAACAGCATGGTTGGTAGCTAAAGATGAAAACGGGAATTATCTTCTTGCTTCTCCAAAGCACAACGTTGATTTAAATCACGAACAATAATGATCGAATTCAATTATAACGATGGCGGACGACAGTCAGCCGGATTCAAAGGTAAGGCAGGAGATTGTGTATGTCGGTCTATTTCAATCACAACTGGAATGGATTACAAAACAGTATACGATGCTCTTGCCAAAGGAAATGCAGCACAACGGGCATCTAAAAATGGAAGAACCAGAACAGGTGTCCGGAGTGCTGCTAACGGAATTAATACAACCCGAAAATGGTTTAAGGACTACATGCAATCAATTGGGTTTACGTGGACTCCACTTATGGGGATCGGAACCGGATGTAAGATACATGTGACAAAAGACGAATTACCATCTACCGGAAAACATGTGTTGGCAGTTAGTAAACACTACACGGCACTGGTAGATGGAGAATTACACGATACGCACGATTGTTCACGGAATGGAACCAGATGTGTGTACGGATACTGGACTTTTAAATCATGAGCGACAAACACAATATTATAATCCGTCTTTTTGAACGGATGTTCAATAGATGGACACGGTGGGAATTATACAAAGAGAACCAACCTTACATACAGGTAACTTATTGCTCACCGCTGTTAGGTAATTATGAAACGAACCGTGATAGCGTGTTGGTGGATATCTATTGCAAGGAGAACAAATTTACAGGAATTAAAAAATATAAACGAGTGGTGAAGTATCGGTAATGACAAACAGCCACGACATAGCATTGAAGCACATGCAGTTCCACGAATGGTTCTTGACCAAGCAATTGATGGACTACAAGAACCAAACCCTGAAATCAATCAGTGGAAACAAGGTCTATATGATCGATATTAACGGAAGTGGCACACCGTATTACGCCTCAGCGCAAGACCTGTACGAAATGTTTGAAAAAGAAAATTTGCAAAATGAATTGGATACAAAAAATAAAATCACTCACTAAAACTAACAACACCAAATCAACTATGACTCCGCTACAAATTGACAAAGACAAAGCACTTCAACTTTACCCAACAGCATCCGCTGAATTTAAAGCTATGTTGGAAGACTCATTCGGGAAAGCATTCTTCAACCAAAAGATCACTGATCGCGTAAAGTCTTATGAAGACTCCCGCACAATTCGTGGATTAAAGCCAGTTACATTAGATCAGTTTTGTACGGCACTTTTCCCACTTGGTCTATCATATCAAGAGATTGAAGGAAAGTATGCCCATCACCAAATGGAAAGTATCACTGAAGCATTATGTGAAAACTGGAAAGCAAATTACGCGGATAAAAAACAGTACAAATACTATCCATGGTTTGAATGGAACGATGCTACATCCGGCTTCGGGTTCTCGGATACGCATTACGTTTGCACGGCTTCGGGTACGGATGTCGGTTCGCGCCTTTGCTTTCCAACGCGAGAAATTGCTGAGTATGCAGGACGAACGTTTATTGCGATTTACAATAAAATTTTAATCAAGTAAAACCAACCATAATGAAAAAACAAATCAAGAAGGGCGCTAAAAAGGCACTCAAGAAAACAAAGAAAAAAGCAACGTCAGTTGCACAGAAAAAATCGAAAACGCCAAAAGTGATCAAAGGTGGATTGGCGATCAAATCATGGAAAGATGCCTGTGCATACAAAGGAGTTAATCCGAATACATTGCCGGACGTTTCAATGATCAAAGACGCATCATTGGCAGGATGGGTTGTTGCAATGTACCAAATGGCAATTGTTACGTCAGCGATCAATGAAAATTGGGAGCCAGATTATACAGACGGATCGTATAAGTATGAGCCACGGTTTTGGATCGAAAAAAATCCTAAAACACCATCCGGCTTCGGGTTCTCGGATACGCTTTTCGATTGCACGATTTCGTATTCGTATGTCGGTTCGCGCCTTTGCTTTCGCTCGAATGAACTGCGCGTTCACGCGCAGAAATTTTTCAAAAAATTATATCAGACAATCATCCTGATCGACAAGAAAAAATAGTCAATAGGGTTGTGTATTGCTAGGGCTGAGTGGTTCTCGTTTTCCGGCTTCGAGTTCTCGAATACGAATTACGATTACACGAATTCGAATACGAATGTCAGTTCGCACCTATGCGAAGAATAATACAGCAGTGCAGACCTTGCTCACATAGCAAAAGATCACGAGTAAAACAGAGGGCGTTGGTATCTCCACGTTGGAGTAGAAGGCGACCTAGACAGCAAAGGAAAAATGAAAAGAGTAGGTAATTTATATGAACAGATATGCAGCATTGAAAACCTGCGTATAGCCGATCAGAAAGCCCGAAAGGGTAAGACTGGCGACTATGGAGTTCGTATGCATGACCGGAATAGTGAATCGAATCTACTGCTACTACACGAGGCGCTGATCAACAAAACATACCGCACCTCTGAGTACACAACATTTATTGTTCACGAACCAAAAGAGCGGGAAGTTTATCGATTGCCATATTATCCAGATCGGATTGTTCACCATGCGATCATGAATGTGTTAGAGCCAATATTTGTGGCTTCATTTACAGCGGATACGTACAGTTGTATTAAAGGCAAAGGAATTCACGCCTGTTCAAACGGAATCAAAAAGGCGCTTAAGGATGTACAAGGAACAACGTACTGTCTTAAAATTGACATCAAGAAGTTCTACCCTAACGTTGATCACGATGTTCTGAAAGGTCTATTGCGAAGAAAGTTTAAAGACGCTGATCTTTTGTGGTTGTTGGATGAAATCATTGACAGTGCAGCCGGATTGCCAATCGGTAATTATTTAAGCCAGTACCTAGCGAACTTTATTCTTTCTGGATTTGATCACTGGGTCAAAGAGGAATTGAGAATGCCGTACTATTTCAGGTATTCAGATGATATGGCTTTTCCTTTCCGGTGCAAAAAACGGCTGCATGGAGTGCTTCACTTGGTACGAATGTATTTGAAGGAATTGAAATTAGAGATCAAAGATAATTACCAGATTTTCCGTATTTCAGATCGCGGATTAAACATGGTCGGGTATGTTCACTTTCATTTCGTGACATTTTTACGCAAATCAATCAAGGTTCGTTTTGCGAAGATGTTATCAAAATGCCACAGTCTATCATCAATTTGGGGTTATTTCGGATGGGCAAAACATTGTAACAGTAGACATTTAATTAAAAAACTTTTATGGAACAAACAGTCACTCGTTTCTCTGACTTAGGAATAGTGGTATCTGATCCTGACATGATCGGAGACAAGATACGGTTGGACAAAATATTGAATAAGGAGGTAATGGTTTGTAGTTACAAAATTACGCCATCAAAATATACTGAGAAAGGAAATGGTAAACTACTGACGCTGCAATTGAAGGTAAATGATGAATATAGAATTCTGTTCACTGGATCGAGTACGTTACAGGAGTTGATTGAAAAGACACCCAAAGAACGATTCCCGTTTCTGACGGTAATTGCAAAGAATGGAGATCGATTATTATTCACATAAAATGGGCATGAAAAAACAAAGTAAAAAAGACAACATAATCAGGTACTCCGGCAAAGACAGAGAACTACTTGATCACTACGAACTTGGGTGGAACGATGCAGCCGATGGAAAGCCTGAAAAGGAGTTTGATAACAAAATCCTACAAACGGCATACAATAATGGATGGGTCGATTTTAAAGACGGGGATGAATTGAGGATACTTACCAAGGGAATGAATAGATTTTAAAGCAAATACGGGACGCGAAATGAAAGCAGTAGTAAAAAACAGTACGGTAGATTACTTTCAGGTCACAATTGAGACGTTTCTTGATCCTCAGCCCCTGAACGATTGGATGGCATCATTTGGTGAAACTACTTTATGTAGACTGACAATTGATTACGATCCTATTGAGTTTACGATTACCCACAAAGCACATGGCGACAAGGATTACGTTAAGACGGACGACTACATCGTTCTATTCAATAATGGCAGATATAAAGTCATGAGCAAATTGGCTTTTTTTGAAGAATTTGAACCGCTGCAACAGTAAACAGTTTAATTAGTACAAACACTAAAAATGGGAAACAAGACAGAGAAGGGGTACTATATCACGACCTCCTTAAAAGACGGGAAAAACAGCACGTACAAGACTCGAACACTCACGTATAAACACACTGAGATGCACGAGGATTGCGAATTTGCGGAGACCAGACAGTATGACGCTGTTAAGAAAAAATGGAAAAAAATAGCAACCACTGGTACGAAAGAAATTCCTACTTTAGTTTCCAAATAAACCAATTTAGTTTGCATGGAAACGAATAATAGTATTGGAAATAATTTAAGTCGGATTCTTAAGGAACGAGACTTGGGGTACGAAGAATTAATTCAAATCATGAAAAGCAAGGGACTGAAGCCTGTAACGGCTGACAATCTTTCAAAGATCACCAAACACAATCGGGCGTTTATGTGTACGTTAAAACCGCTGTACGGAAATGGCTACCCGCAAACACTGGAACGGATTTGCATCGCTCTGGACATTAAATCTTCTGACCTTTTGGGCTACTGAGATGAGGAATTTTTTAAAAGGGAGTCTGGAAATTTTTAAGCACCTGCTGATCGGCATCGGGTATGTTTTTGTGATGGTTCTGATCGCTTATGGAGCCTTATATCTGTATCATGGAGGAAAATGAAATAACAGTTCTGGTACGGGCATTAAAAGACAAGGGATATCATCCTAGATTTGGTAGTCCAACGCATACCAGTTATGGAGAACCACTAAGATGCGATTGCTGTAAAAGCTATACGCACAGCAAAATGTCGTATGAGGCGAATTACCCTACTGATCCTGATATGGGATTATGCTCAATATGTAGCACAGAATTAATCAGGTTGTTCAATGGAAAGTAACCTACTCAAACCGATTGTTGTTACGTGCTCATGTGGCGCTGTGATTCCGCACCATGACATCGAAATCAGGAACGGGAAGGATAAGGACGACAAAGACTATGGTGAAGTTAAAGCAACATGCAAAGGATGTTATCAGCCATGGGAGGCTTACGAATGGGGCAAATGGGAGGACGAGCGCGATGCTATCGGAACCCTGAAGTTATACATTGATGTAGTTAGTGACCGTATATGAGGTACATCAAGATTAAATGCGACCACTGTGGTAAGTCATGTAAGAAATGTACCGGACACGTTAACCGAGCACGAAAACTTGGAGCGAAGTTGTTTTGCAGCCAGAAGTGTTTCGGGCTTGATAGACGGGTAGAAATAAGTGATGAGGAAAAGAAGAAAAACAAACAGGAGTACGATAAGGCTTACAGGGAGAAAAATTTAGTACGGATTAAGAGCAGCAAGAAAGCGTACTTCAAAAAGGATTACGCTGCACATCCTGAAAAGTACAGAGCAGAGCGCCAACGCAGAATGAAAGACCACATTGAATATTGCAGACGACCGGAGTATAAGGAATACAAGCACAAGTACGATCAGACACACCGCGCTAAAAAAGATTACGGTGAATTTTGGGAATGCTTTTTAATCATAAAGGAAATTAAAAAACAGTACGACGATAAGGAGGTACGTCAGATAAATAACCTCCACAATAAATCTCAAAAAAGAAAACGATTATGGCAACAAATGACAAACTCAAACTTACAGCGAACAACCTGAAAAATGTTCTGTGGGACACATTACAACAAGTAAAGTCCGGCAAGATGGATGCAGGACAAGCAGATTCAGTAGCATCAACAGCGCGTGAAATTCTCCGCACTACTACTGTTCAATTGAAAGTAGCAGCACAAACAAATCGAACAGTTTCAAAAGACGCTGTTGACTTCGCTGAAAGTAAATAGTATTTCGGTTGGCGATGACGTGGCGTGGTAATAATGAGGGATATAGGTTCCTTCGGGTGGTTAGCGGTTCGGAAACGAGCGTTGGGCTTTCATCTCCACGTTGCGTGTCATCGTCAACTCGAATTCTAATCAAAGAAAAAAGGACATGGAAGCAAAATGCCTAAACTGCGGAGGGACTACAATCCATCTGATCGATTGTGTTGACGGTTTCGACCTTCAAAATTATCGCGACCTATTGAAAAGAGCGGTTAAAGAAAATGAACGTCAACTTGCTCGAAGTATGGGTAAAAGCCTATATCCTTTTCTTGATTTTCATGAGATACGGATGCAAAAATTTATTGAACACTCTAAAATAGAATTGAAGTTCCTTAATCAAATTATCTAACTAACAAACACAGGCAATGAATGAATTTGAATTGAAACTGAACGGAACCACATACAAGTGTAGTGGATCGCACTCTGGAGGAAATCACAATAACTGGCATATACAGTCACAAACAAATGATGTGAGTGTGGTCATGACTATTCCTGTGGAATCGAAATTATCCCGTTCTCAATGCATGCTGTTTGTTGAGATATTCCACGAGGCGCTTATGGTAGCCAAGAAAAAACAGGCAGAAGATTTAAGATTTCCTCAACAACTATCGTAACTATCATGGCTGACGATAAGATATTTGACAGAGCTAAAGTATCCATGCAGATAGTTCAAATGTATTCACATTTTTGTTCTAGTGCTTTCTGTAAGGAATCGGTGTATTACAAAAAGTATCACAAAAGGCGAAAAGTCATATTGAATGAACTTCCGTATAATTTCAGATCAATCACATGGTTTCCTAAATACCTAATGTCATTTAGTGACATCAAGGATTCAGGAATATTCATCGGGTACTCAGTGCGAGAAAGAAAAGATGTATTCACTGAGACAATGACATATGCGGGATTCAATTGCTATTCAAAAGCAGGGGATCAAAAAAAATACTACGGTCTATGCATGTAATAACCACTAAAACACGATAAATAAAATGAGAGCAAAGAAAGTAATCAAACCAACCATCGCCAAGAAAAGCTACAATCAGTGGAATGGTTTTAAGGTTCCAAAGGTGAACGTTAAGATTGAGAAGAACATTCCTCTTCCAGAAGCTACGATTCACCCGTATGATCAGATATTTTCAAACATGAAGGTAGGAGATTCATTTGAAATCAAAGCAAGGAAAGGAACTGATCCACGTACTGTACGCTCTAGCTTTATTAGCCGTGTAAGTAAATTCAATAAAAAGTATACAAAGAACTACGAATTCACTACGCGGTGTACGAAAACTTCATTTCGGATGTGGAGAACAAAATAATAGGCAGTCACGCTTAATCATTTATCAAATGAAAAGACTTCAAACAATAGTCAGCGATAAAGAAATTCTTAAACTCGGAGGAGTTGACAAAGGGTATCTGTTTGACCGGACAAAAGACGAATATGGTGATCGTGAGAAAATATTCTACAAGCAGTGGAAGAAAGAGAACCGACCTCTCGCTCATATCAATCAGGGGTGGGGGTGTTTACAGAATCTATTTTCAATCAGACCTAAAAAATGGTATCACACCTACGGATGGAAGTTAATCATCAATAAACGAGACCGTTATATTGTAGCAACTGTAATGCAATGGCTTGGGACAAATTGCGGGTGGTGTTGGCTTGAAGAAACGCTGCGTAAATGTGGATATAGATTACAGAAGATCGAGAAACAGGAATCAATTAAAAACCAAAAGAAAGTCGCATAACATGAAAGGACTATATTACTTCATCGAACGCACGGACACTAACGAGTGGTACTACTGCAAGAACGAACCTTACGAAGATCGTGGAGGCTTGAGTACTTGGATTATGCCATCGTGGACACGCGATCCATTACTTGCTGATCGGTTCCCGTCCGAAGCAGATGCAAAAGCATTCATGCGACACGACTCTACATTTAAGTCGGTTACTGAAAAATGTGTGATCACTGAGCATGAATTCGTAGTTACGCACAAGGCATGGGAATGAGACATTACTGCAAATACATCGGCTGTTACGTCAAGAGATTCTACAATCCTTTTCAAGAGGAAAGCATTTGGAAGATTAGCGGATACCGAGAAGTAACTTACGTTGACGAAAACGGAGTTGAGTCAAAGCCCGTACCTGAATTCCATTACGTCAAACGACAACAAGAAGAGTTCTGGTCAGATGTAGATGATTCAGTTATCATCACAAACAACCAAGTACTGGATGAAGACGAGAGAGTGATTAGCGTACACGACCCTAAGTACAAAGGATTCAATCCATATACAGGAACGAGAATCGACAATTCAAAATGAAACTAACAGCAAGGCATATTGTCCAAACATTTTCGCGAACAGAACATGCATTTTCAATAGAAACTGCCAACGCAAAATTAGAGAGAACAATAATTGAGTACGCAAAACAAAAATGCAAGGAGCAACAGGAATTAGCAAAAAAATATATGCTCGATGTCGGACAAACTGTTTTCTTGACAAGCGGTGAAGATATGCCATACCCAAAATTTTAAACCAAACCAACCATGAAGACTAATCAACCATTCAAAAGTTCGAGTAAGGATAAGAAAATGAGCGTGTATGCTTTTGACGGCAAGAAAACACATCTCGTACATTTCGGAGCCAAAGGATATTCAGATTTCACTATCCACAAAGACGATGATCGCAAGAAACTGTATCTACAACGCCATAGTGGAAATGAGAACTGGAATAAAAGTGGATTGTTCACCGCAGGATTCTGGAGCAGATGGATTTTGTGGAATAAGACCAGTTTAGCTAGTAGCATAAGCGATACACAAAAACGATTCAATCTTATTGTAAAGTCAAAGTAAATCAAAATGGAACTACAAGAAGCAAAATTGAAATTAGGAAAAGTATTATGTTGGCTATTTGAGTATAGGCAATGTATTCCAGAAGATATGCGTATTGAACTTCAGGAAATACTTCTGATGCCGGAACCTCCTAAAGAGGCTATTGATTGGGAGAAGGTATGGAAATTATACGATACATTTGAAGATGCACATGAAGCGCAATTAGCAGTTCAGAAATTGATTGAGAATTCAATTAAACCGTTTATCGAAATTAAATAGCAAAATAAAACCTAAGAAAAATGAAAACAGGAATTGGACTCATCGCTCAAGAGCGCGAAGAACAGATTAACAAGCACGGACGAACAGCGTCTCATGACTTGGAAAACAATGAACACGGAGACCTCGGAGACGCAGCCTCTATTATGTCGATGTTTGAATTTGGATGCAACGAACCAGAAGAGATGGCAGAAAATTTTCCGCATGATTGGGATCGGGAAATGTGTCGCAAAATGATTAACAAACCATATCGAGAACGTCTCATTATTGCAGGAGCAATGATCGCTGCGGAACTCGACCGTATGCAACTCGATCCTGATCACATAGAATAAAATACTCTGGATATAACGTTAAATTTTAAAACAAATAAAATGACACTAATCTCACAACTAGCATCTCAAATAAGAGGTGAAAAATGTATAAAAACGGTAGACTGCAATTACAAAAGATTGATAGATACCATAAAAAAATTTAACGAAGATTTTAAGTCTGTAATCCCTGAATTAATTGATTGCAATGTAAAATACGAACCTTGTTTTTGGTACAAAAAAACTACCAATAGTGACTATCAGATTTTTCCACCGGGAACAAAATTGGATTTAACAATAACTGGAGGTTCAGGCGGTATATGCACTTGCAATTCTATACTTTTTACATTTGAACATAATGGAAAAGAAAGGAAGAAACGATTGTTTTATAGCAAAGACAATGATAAAGGTTGGTATTACATTGCAAGAAACGGAATCTGCGTAAATGACAGCCTGTATTTAAAAGACTACAGGAGTGATTTGATTTTATATTTAGACGGAACATTTGAAGGCGAGTATAAGTAAGTCTCATAGAATAAAATTACTCCACATGGAAACAATAGCTAAAGTAGATGCAGAATACATCTCCGAAAAATTTTACGTTTTTTACGATAAAGTTTGGGAGGTAGTAAGAGAAATGAAGAAAATACAAGATGAAGTGGAGGAATTGTCATCCCACTACTCAAAAGAGGAAATATCGCTTAATCATTATTGCATCGCCCGGCACGATAGGAAGATTATTGTCGCTAATTTCTATTCATCGCGATCTAACAATAAGGAAATTCAGTTCCCTTTGTATTATTTATACGATGAGAATTGGCAGGAAGATTACAGGAATAAACTTGTAATGGAGAAAGAGAACGTTGTCAAATCAAGAGAAGCCTACAGTAAGCAGCGAGACTTAGATGAGATTGCACGATTGAAGAAATTATACCCCGATGTTTTCAGGGTCAATCCATAGATAATCCGGAAGGACAGGGAGGGACTATTCGTCAAATAATTTTAAACCACCCAATACGACCAATACGCCACCGATTAAATACCATGCTGCATTTTGTTTTTGCTTCTTTTGGTATTCGTCATCTATTTTGGTGTTTTTCATATTCAGTAAAGATTGTAAGCCCAAGCCTAAACCTGCGCCACCCATGATTAACCAATAATTTTTCATGATAAAATAATTTAGCGGTAAATGTAAAAAAAATACTAGTCGATTCCTCTTCCAGTAAGTATTTTAATGTACGGATTATCGGTGAATAGGTTGATCAGTCGATCAATCACATTCTTCTTAGGCTCCGACTTAATCTCCTCTGTTTCAGATACGATAGGAGTAGGATTCTCAATTACAACTGGTTCCGATTCTATTTCGCCACCTGCTACGTATTTCTTTGCTTCTGAAATGTTGATGACTTCACCGCGTTCAATAAAAGCAATTTCTAATTCTGGAATCAGGTAATGCTTTTTCAAAGTCGCTCTACCGTGCCCGATCTTTTCAGCAACCGACTTCACGATCTTATTAAATTGACGCTTTCTTTTTACATCTGTTTCTTCAGGTACGATGTCAGATAACTTATTGATAATCCATTTGTTAGCTGAATATCCACGTACATCTTTAGCGGAAATTCCGAAATCATCCAGATAGCGGTTGATCTTATCCGCTTTTATTTTGAATTTGTCGGAAGTCGCGAACACAAATGCAGTAGGAGAGTTTTTGATTGCCTGTTTTAAATACTTGGCAATTGTTTCGTCGGAAAAGGATTTGTCCTGATCCACGCCAGATTTTCCGGTATAATTCAGTGTGATCTTATTCCCGTCAATCGATACGTGCCGCTTCTTAAGTCCGGTTATGCCATGGTGTCCGTTCTCTGCACTTGTCTCATTACCAACACGCTCCGCTGTTTTATCCATCAAGGCAACCACCAGAGCGGTAAGTGCTAACTTTTCATCATCGGACTTTAGATCAGTGGATACGTTGTACCGAAGTCGCTGAATCTCGCCAGACAAATGCTCGATTTGTCCACCTTTCTTCTTCCACCGTGCATCTAATACATCCTGATCTTCTGGCTCTTGCATTATAAAATAATGTTAATCAATCAGGTAAAAGTACGATTAATAATTAACATTTTTTAACTACTTTTATTCGATTATATTTTTACGTATTGTATAATTTAGGCGCAAATGATGCGGTTAATCGCCCCTACCCTTCGAAATGAAATTAACCAAGTACTTGTTTAATTTGGTAATATCATTTATATTTTGATCACCAAATGAAATCTTTCCGAACAGAATTGAACCTAAATAATAAGCAGCGCACTGCGTGTGAACAGCATGCCGGAACGGCACGACTCGCTTACAACTGGGCGCTCGATAAGGTAGATTTATTATCTGACTACAAAATTTATCCTACCGCATTCGACCTAGATAAACTTTGGGTTGCTACTTACAAGAAAGATAATCCTTGGGTTTACGAAGTTTCAAAATGCGCCCCTTCAAAAGCATTTAAGAATCTTTATGAAGGACTAAAAATATTTTGGAAGTACAAAAAACAAAACAAAGGCAAGAAACTTCCGCTTGAAAAAATCTTCAAGAAGAAAATACTGCACCGAATCGGCAAAAAGTACATTCTGAAACGGGAATGGGTCGGAAAACAAATTCCATTGACCATGCATTTTATGTTTCCCAATTTCAAAAAGAAAAATGCATCTGATGGTTTCTTTTTAGAAACCCGACATGTGATTCAGATTGATGGTAAAAGAATAAAAATCCCCAAAATCGGATGGGTAAAAGCATTTGAAAAATTACCAATACTTGCCGCTAAAAGTGTTTCGATCACCAAGTATTGCGGAAAATGGTTTATCGCTTACAGAATTGAGCGCCCAAAAGCAAACTACAAAAAAGAACACGAGAAAGTCGGTGTTGATTTGGGAATAAAAATGTTGGCGAAATTATCCACCGGAAAAGATTATCCTACACAAAGAAGATACATAGAATCGAGAAAAAAATTATCGCGCATTCATCGCAAATTATCGCGTCAATACGAAGCGTTCAAAGATCGAACGAAAGACCAAAAATTATCTATTGAACAAAAAAGATTGATCAGTAATAATTTTCAGAAGACGAAATTACAAATACAGAAAGTTCATTACAAAATCGGGTGCATCCGAAAACATTCGCTGCACCAACTCACGTCCGACCTTGCCAAAAACCACAGCAGGATCGTGATTGAGGATTTGAATGTCAGCGGAATGATGAAAAATCATAACCTCGCAGGTGCGATTGCCAACGGAAGTTTTTTTGAATTCCGAAGGCAGTTGACATACAAATGCGAATGGTATGGTTCGGAATTAATTGTTGCTGACAGATTTTTTGCGAGTTCAAAAACGTGTTCATGTTGCGGTCATAAACAAGAAATGCCGTTGAAGAAACGGGAGTTCGATTGTGAAAAGTGCGACAACAAAATGGATCGCGATTTGAATGCAGCGATCAACCTGTCGAATTACAAAATTAAAACTGCGGACAGTTCAGCCGTGGCAGTCTGTGGAGATTCTAAGTTTCATGACGCAAGTCAGGTGGGGATCAACGAAGCAGAAATCAAACACCGACCGTCAAAAGTTGGGTAAGTTTTGAAGATCGCGCCAATTTCTCATCATCCGATTTTATATCAGTGCAGACGTTGTATCTGAGTCGCTAAATGTCGTTCGAAAGGGGGATTCAATTTGTTACTGCATAGATTTAATGTTAAAATCTAATCAAATTAGTCATTTATGAGAACAATTTTTTAACATTTTTTGGCTATCTTCGTGGTTAGCATTTTACTGACTAAAAATTAAATGGCTATGAAGGAAACAAACAATGGAAAGAAGGGCGGAATGTTGAAAGGGAAATCTCATGCAGCGGGTGGCATCGCTGCCGTTGTTACAGATACGAATCAAGTGGTAGAACTTGAAAGCGCAGAAGCTATCATCAATAAGAAGAGTATGAAGGATCAAGAAATTATTACAGTTACGGGAACTCCTTGTGAAATAGCCTCTGAAATAAATTCTAAAGACGGAAACGGAGTTAAAATCCCATGTGATGATGTAGCTTCAATGGATACCTCTGGCGCAAATGAAGCCATGAAAGAACAAGGCGGAGCGGTACATGTCGAACCTAAAAAACACGATGTTGATCCCGTTAAAGAAGCACTATGGCATATTCTTCAGGACACGGCATTCGAAATTAAACTAAGAGACAACGAGAATTTGTACTTGGTTTATTTGCAGAAAGATGCCAGTATCGATGAAGTGAGCCAAAAAATTGAGGGGATTGAAACGCTAAATATTACTTCCGCTGTTTCTATCCCTTCTCCTTTTGTTCTGGATGGAATGGATGCAGACGAAAGCACCATTTCAGGATATCCGGTGTTACGTGTGTATTCTACGCTTGGCAAATATGGCGTGGGAGGTGGATTACCTTCTCATTTGCTAGATGGCGGATTTTTTTGTAATCCTTACATCAGGCTGTATACTGGAGTGTAACCAAAAAAATATCACATGGCTTTTCCACGAAGAATAAGGAAAGATTTAATGACTCCATCGGAGTTGATTATTTGCAATGCAATTGAAGAAGTTGAAAAATTAGGAGCGGATGAAAAACTAACAAAGGCTGTGATGGCACTTTTGACAGCAAAGGATTTGGTTTCGGATTATATTGATGCCACTCAAGGCGTATCGTAATTGAAAAATATCATGATCAAAGAACTCGCAATAGGCGGAACTATCGCTCCCATAAAAAACGTGAGCGCATCTGCTCAACTAGCTATATCAGAAGTAATTCAACTACCAAAGTACTCGGATTTGAAACCGATGGAGGCTTCTATCCTGTATAATCTTTTCAAGGATTATAGAGACCTTCCAACGGAAGAGTATTATGGCGGAGACAACAGAGCGTACATTCCAACTGATTTTGGAGAAGGGCTTAAAACTCAAATCATAAAGAAGCTAGACGAAAAATTCTATTTGATTGAAGACAGCTACAATGATAAGGTTTACGAAGCAGATAAAACACTCGGATTCATTGATGCGGTAAATTCGAGAGTCCAAACACGAAAAGGACTGAAAGCGGGAACCGATTTGTTTCCTGAGATGTCAGGAGTGAAAGAAGCAGAAGCGCATGCAGCGTCTTTCGTGAACAACAACGTAACGGAACCCGACAAGACACCTGCTAGAACAAAGTCAATCTTAGAGCACTTGTATGCCGATCACCACGCAACATGGGATAGTATACAGAAAGCCAAAGCGAAGTTCAGTGAATCCGAACTAAAGAAGTTTCTGGATGAAATGTATTCAAAAGAATTGGAACACCATTTCTTTGAAGAAGAAACAGAACTATTCCCTAGTATCACAGGAAAAGGATACGACGATACCATTGAACAAATAGTTGCAGAGCACGAATACTTCCGTACTCACTTCAAGTTGGATTACGATCCGCAGGAGATGGCTCAAAAAATAATTGACCATATCAAGTTTGAAGAAAAACTGTTCAAGAAATTTGCCATTGATAAAGACGAGGTCGTTCCGAAAAAACTACTGATCAATCCATTTGAATCTGGATTGCATGTACTTAGTAGTGAGTGCATTCCAGAGGTAATCAAGAAAAGTATCCGAGAAGCAAAAAAGCCTCAACAGAAGTATTCATTACCGCTGAGTATCAACGGGGACATTCACGATATCCAAATGCTGTATGATATTTCAAAAGGGCACATTGCAGGAAAAGATGAGATGCGTGAAAATTTAAAGTGCCTCTATTTACTGGGACAGTCATTGGCATTTACGGACGCACATCAAATGTTTTTTATCCCGACCAACAAAGTTTCTGGAACAATAGATATTTATAGTCTTCATGATTTTGTGAAATTTGCGAAAACGAATAAGGCTCACATAAAAAAATCAGGAAAGGGGGCGATCTTCGAAAAGGATAACTCGAAGAGCAAAGGAATGTTTATTGAAGAGAATTCAAAGTCAGGTAAAGATCATTCTTTTTTCAGGGTATTCCCACAATATGACGAAGCCCATTATCAGAGCGAAATCGATCTATACGCACTGTATGATTACCTGAAACTGTTTTCTCAATACAAGCCCTGCAATGTAGATACGATGCAATGTGTGTTTCAGTACGAGATATTAAACGAGAAGCAGAGAATTGGATTTAATGTAAATATTCTTTCTGGTGTTATACAGAAATTCCTAGAACTAGGAATAAAGAGTGCTCATTTTTATTGCTTGTCGGATAATAGAGGAATGGCAATTAGTCAGCATAAGTTCTCTACCCCGTGTGATATCAAAAAAGAAATCAAATCAGGTGTAGTTGCGCTAGTGATGCCACAGAGTCTTCGTGAAGATGGATATTATCTCGGAGGATTAGAAAACGGATATGAGCGCTCTATTAAGTTTGCCATTTCAATGGACTTTAAAACTGGAAAATTCATTAATGAATTAGGAGAACAAGATGATCTCCTGTATACTGACAGTCTTTTGTCACTCGAAGATTTCCAGTATACGATATCTCAGTATAAATCAATCAGAGGAGAGGAGTGCGAAACTCCAAGAGACATTTACGGTTTGGAATGCGCCAGTACAGAGGACAGTGAAGGGTATTATAGAAAAGCAAGTAATGGAGTCTTTCCATTTGGATTAATATCTCTCGTGAACGAACAGGCGGACTTCCAAAACAAAACATGGGATGAGTTGACGCGAAGTGAAAAGAAGTCTTATGTGGCTATCCAATGGTTCAAACACTATAACGAGATATTGCCAACAAAACGCAGGTAGTTGATGCTGAAAGTTTGATTTTCAGTGATAAGTTTTCATATTCTTTTTAACATTTGTATTTAATTAAATATAATTGATTTAATTTGCCACTTGATGCTGAATAATCAAAAAAAATCTGAAACAAACTTTAGCCAAAAGCGATTTGATGTCGGTGGAAAGACGGGCAGAGGGTTCGAAGGTAGGATGGAAGATTTCGAGAATGATTACAACGAAACTCCTGAAAAACAATCAATTACACCACAACAGGCAGAAATAATTGACCAAACAATGTCTATTGGTCAGAAACTACTGGATCGTGATCTGCTACCGGAATTGTTGAGCGCTGAGGGAGACAATATAATTAAGCCTTACCTATCTGATTATCAACACTTGAACCTATATAAATTAGGTTGGAGATTGCAATTTGGAATAAGCAAAGCATGGGCGGGTTTGTGTTCAGCGCAGGAGCACAAAAAAGAAGAACTCGGCAACTTATCAAAGAATCGGAATATTTACCTCTCTATTGATTTCGTAAAGCACACTGAGAATTGGTTGTCCTTGAAACTGAAAGAAGTCATGCTTCACGAAATGGCGCATGCTGTTGTGTTTGAGATATTTAGACACTCAAATCCTTCACGTTGGTCTGAATTCAAAAGTATTGATCCGGCTGATGGGAAAACAGAAGGTCACGGTCGGGCATGGGCAGCCGTATGCCACGCTATTTCAGGAAATGCCTGTGATCAGTTTTACAATAATGCAATCATGGCAGAATCGTTTTCGAATTATAAGTACGAATGCGATTTCTGCGGATTTTCAAAGTACGGGAAGAGTATTGATTTCGCACGTCATTGTGGAAGGTGTTCTAAATCCGTAATTGTAGAAGAGAACGAGGAGTAAAAAAAACGAAACCCCAAAGTTTGACTTTCGTCAGGGACAATGGGGAATAAGCGACTTGACACTGTTATTGCAAATATAGTAAAAATAGTATTGTGTGAATATGGAAACTGAAAAAGATACACTCACTATTAATGAAGTGAGCCAAGAGTCAAAAGATAAAGCGGTAATCAAACAGGAGGTTTATTATCCGGCTTCGGAAGTTTGCAACGAATTGGACACGCTAGTTCCAAAGGCGATGTTCTACGAGAGCAAACGATTCAATCAGCGCTTAAAAACGTGGATGGCTGAACATAACACCACTGTCGATCAGTTTGTTATGGATAAACTTCATTACACTGATTACGATACTTTCTGTAAGGCATTTGCAAAAGAACAGGTAGACGCAATTGCATCGGCTATCTGGAATTTCGAAAACACTGGGAACGGACTTATTATCGCGGACGAAACAGGAGTCGGTAAAGGTCGTATTGGAGCGGGACTTATTCGTTACACAATTCTTGAACTCAAGAAAACACCAATCTTCTTTACTGAAAAGAAACACTTGATCGCTGATATATTCCGTGACTTGTCAGGAATTATGTTCAACGTATCAAACGAAGATTATCCAAACGGTATTCCTGAATGGGTAAAAACTTCAAAATCAGTTGGAGCAAAAGAATATACGGAGGACGAAATCATTTCAATGATCAAAAAAGACATTGCAGATGGTGAACTACGTGTGGATATGTCATTCTCCGATTACTCAACTATTATCGATTCAGATGAATTTGAATTAGATAGTATCTTCAATGATGACAATTACGAAATGCTTCAGGAGATTATTGACACCTACGGTCAACACCTCATGGAAGAAACCGAAGAGATCGTATACGATGTAAATCTGGAATACGAAAAACAGGTTAAACAGGCAGTAAAGAAAGGAATGTATCTGGTAAAACCATTTGTTACATTCCCTATTCAGATCAAAGATATTTCCGGTAACATTCTTTACAAAGTCACAAAGACTGATGTAGATTCTGTCCTTGCAAAAGGAACGCTACCAAAAGAATACAAGGTTATTTGTTTGACTTACTCTCAGGTATCCCGCCCCTTCGATAAAGGCGGACGTAAATTATCCGCTAAGATGAAATTCATTCGTAAGCATGCGAATGATTCAGTGATCATCATGGATGAGAGTCACAATGCATCTGGCAGTCAAACGGCAACTGGAAAGCAGAGTAACACATCTTTGATGTTGAGCGATATCATTGAAAACAGTAAGTATACTGCCTATATATCAGCTACTTACGCGAAGCGTCCGAATAACATGCCGATCTATGCGCTGCGCACTTCAATACGTGAAGCGAATATTTCAAAGACACAACTGATCAACGCATTTATTCGTGGCGGTCTTCCATTACAAGAAGCTACCAGTTCGGAGTTAGTGCGTATCGGTCAATTGATTCGTCGTGAAAAACTGATTCAGGGGAAAACAGAATACTACTACGAGTCAGAAGGAAACAACGTAGGTGACAACCAGATCAACAAACTGGATCGGGTAGCGCACTTATTCCAATTAGTAAACGACTTCGCTGAAAACGTTCAAGGTTATTTCAAGGAAGCAAAAGACATGATCATTCCTGATGATGACAAACCGAAATATGTTTTCTCAGGAAAGACACAACGATTTGCATTCTTGTTATTCAACTTCTTTATTCTTGGATTGAAGATCAAACAGACGACCGAAACTGCAATTAAGAAACTGCGCAACGGTAAAAAGCCTGTTATCGCAATTGCAAATACACTGGAATCCGCATTTGATAACCTCAAGAAAGATTTTATCAATGATATCGGATACAATCTAGGCGATACCATGAAAAACGATTTCAATGGGTATTGTGCGTATCTGTTGAACTATACACTTCGTTACACTCACAAAAAAGAAGTAGTTGACGATAAAGGGAACAAATTCATTAAGCGTGAATTAGTACTCATGCGTAATAGCACTGATGAGATTTCTCAATATGTAATGTCACGTGTGAAGTCGGACTTCTTAGCTGCCATGAAAGAAATCATGGAGTTCGAAGTTGGCGTTCCTATTGCACCTATCGATGTAATCAAAGACGTAATTACTAACGCAGGATTCACAATCGAAGAAATTACCGGACGTAAAAAACAACTGGTTTTCAAAAAGGGAGATTATTCACAAGGCTCTATTCAGAAGCGTGAAGTAAAAAAGACGGAAGATATTATCCGTGATTTCAACGAGAATAATATTGACTGTTTGATTATCAACCAGAGTGGTGCGGTCGGGGTATCTATGCATGCGATCCCTAACAAAAAAGTAAACATTGTTACAGAGAAAATACCTACTTCACTTTTACCTAAGAGCGAAGTGAAGCAGCGTACAATGATTATTACGCAGATGGAACTGGACATCAACAAAGAGGTTCAGAAGCTAGGTCGTATTAACCGTACAGGTCAGGTGTACCCACCGGAATTCACGTACACTATTTCAGCAATCCCTTCTGAAAGGAGATTGACGGCACTGAACGAAAAGAAACTACGTAGTTTATCAGCAAACGTATCTTCTAACCAAGAACAATCATCTGATCTGTTCAGTGCAGATGACTTCTTTAGTAACTTGGCGGTTCCCTCCTTCAATGAAACAACATCCGAGTTAGGATGGAATGATAAGGTTTCGACCAAAGAAGAGATTTACGACTTTACTAAATCACTTTACTTCACTCCGTACAATCACCAGAAGTCATTCTACGATACGTTCAGTAAGAAATTCAATACGTTTATTGCTGATCTTAAAGCGAAAGGACTGTATACTGGAGCACTGGCGATTAAAGATTACTCAGCGGTTAAAAAACAAATCCTTCCATTCATTATCGGGGATAACAACGCATCATCATCTTTTGGTCGCCACACGTTTATTGAGTTATGTGAAGTAACCGTGTTTGACGAAAAGATTCTTGAATACGATATTGAAAACAGTATTACTACTTATTTGGCAGTAGACGAAGGCGGAGAAGGAAAAATTGTTTTCAAGAACAAAGAAGAGTTTGCTAAATATTGGATCAACAGAAATACTAAATTCCTGAAAGAGATTAATGAGGCAATTGACGTAAATATCAAGAGCGAAGAGGAGGATGTTGCCGAGTACAATTCGTTGATCGAAACATATAAGGAGAAAGCAAAGCAATTTGACCAGTTGCCAGAAGCGATTGAATTACAGACATCTATCACTACCAAGAGTGCAGAAGCGCTATCACTTTCTACGGAAGTAGGAAAGTTTGCGATGGAAGGTAAGATGGAGGAAATGAATGTAGCTGCATTGAAACTTCAAGAGTTGAATAAAGAACTTGCTATTCTAAAACAGAAATTCCATGATAATCCAAACTTCGAATATGTTCTTTCTAAAAAAGGAGAACAAGACGATATCATGTGGAATATCAAGGATAATGAAAAGTCGATAGAAAAGATCAATAAGCGGATCACTTCGTATATCGGCACAAAGACGCTTCAAGCGGAGATCGTTCAGAAAATCAATTACTATGCCGCTAATGTAGGGATGGTATTTAATTACAGGGAATTTGATGAAGAAAAATTGGATGATCATGAACTTGAGACTCCTGTTGAGACCCCGAAATATTCATATCGTAAGAGCAAGGACAGTCCAGTAGTATTAGTAGGAATCAAAGTGGAGGCTTACGGAGGCGAACAATTATCACTTGGTCGTGTGATGCTTAAATTTTCGGACGTATCAAAATCTATTGAGAAGTCACTGTCTCCATTTTACAAGAAAATGGACGAAGAGGATATTTCTGCCGGACGTAAACATCTGATTGAAATTGAGCCTACCGGAAACACTTACAAAGGATGGTGGAACTCATACGTATCGGGAGTAAATACAGGAAAGACAACAGAAAAAATGTTCTTGACTGGCAGTTTGTTGAAAGCATTCTCAACAGTTACTACAAGCGGGTTACAGGGCACTATCATCAAGTACAACACGGATGACAATAAAATCAAGACCGCTGTTGAATTGGATGCAGAGAGTCAGAGGGAAATGACTAAAGTCTTCAATGAAGATAGCTCTGAGCCGTATTCGGTGTACTTTGATATTACCCGTGACAATTACAACCGATTGATTCTTAATCCTTTCATTGAAAAATCGAAAGCAGATTCAGAAGATAGAGGCATGGGGGATGAGATGGTTAATGCTACTAGTGAGGGTATTTACAATCAGGTAACGGTTGATAAACGAGACATATTTATTCATACGCGTCTTGAGGGCGAATACTATGCGGACGCGATTACAAAGGTTGAGATCACCACACGCGACTTCGTAATGGCAGAAGCATTTGCTTCATACGCAAATGAAGCAGGAATTCCATTCATGTATAAAAACGGAACAGGAAGAGAGATAAAGAGCAAATCTGTACCTAATACACCGATCTTAAGTTACGGTCTCCCAAGATTATACGAAGGTCGTTTCAGAGACAAAAAGAATATCTGGTTCAGCAACATCTTGGACAAAGTAACATTTGTGGAGACCGGATGGATTGAAATGAAATACAGCATTGAGTTTGAACTCGCTGATTTCTATAAACTGTTGGATGCAATGAAATTGCGTGGTGAAGTGATCGGTTCTGTAACCGGAAGCGACATCTTGGAAATGAGCAAAGATTACTACATCTTTGAACAGTTTGCGGACGAAATCAACGATGTGACGATTGACGATCAGGGGAATGGAGATATTTCATCACCGATGTCACCGGAAGATGAAGCAAGCATGGATGAGATGATCGATGAGTTAGTGAAATTATTATCGGTAGCTTAAAACACTAGATATGAGATTATATAATTACGGTGGAAAAACAGATGACAACTTACTGGTTGTCAACACCGCTGACATTAAGTTCGAAGAGGTTTTCAATTCATTCTCACA